>JAABUY010000805.1_pt1 | contig 48920 bp, 38 predicted proteins | sample 5560271 | NCBI WGS metagenome assembly JAABUY01 (sample SAMN10711886, study PRJNA513374) | rock metagenome | isolation source: Antarctica rocks | place: Antarctica: Victoria Land, University Valley | reverse complement strand
ATATGGGCTTAAGGAGCAAACTGCGATTGGAGTGTAGACAAGGGTTTTGCGCTGGGCCCGAGTCTCAAGTGTGGGGTCAAGTGGTGAGCGAAAGCAAGAGTCCTGCGAGCCACATGGTAAGAGCATGGCAGAGGCCCTGTAGGGGGATGTCCGACTCTGCGTTGTACTGTAGTGGTTAGCCATAGCAATACAATAAGATCGCCGCCACGAAAGCCAGCGCCCACCAAGCGGCCCGATGGCTCACCGCCAGCGGACTCCTAGGACAGTTCAGCCTTGCGCGGGAAATTGCCCAGGAAGATACCTTGGGTTACAATAGCCTTGCGCACCTGGACGACTGGACAATGATTCAATGAACCAGGGTAGGTTCAACGAACCAGACTAGGTTCAATGAACCAGGGGGTTCAAGGAACCAAGAGAGATCACCCGCTGATCAGTGGAAGCAAATGTTCAAGAGGCAGACAGCTTATAGGCCATCGACGCACCCGGGAGGCAACGGCAACACACCAGTGCCACGCCGGTGGAGCGCCTGCGGGGCGGGACTAAGGTTTTCCATTTGGGTTTTTCCTTTGCAAAGGCGCTTCGCCCTCATAGACCTAGATAGGGACTGAATAGGGAGTTAATAGAACAAATAATATTTAAATTAAGTTGCATAATTATTTAAATTTATTAATTTATAATCATTTTTTTAAGTTTATTATTTAAGAAATTTAAAGCAATACATACAATTTATAAAGTATAATATCTCAATTATGTTAATTACAATTTCTTTATTAAGTATAGATCTTTTCACAGTAAAGAAACTGACATTAAAATTATATTATATAGTATAATAAAGATATAATGAAAGTTAAAGTTACAAAGAAATATTAAGTAGACTTTAAAGCTTGTAAATTTAATAATATAAGATTTATTTGTCATGATATCACTATGCACTCACATCAAACCATAGTCAAACTTCTTACACAACAATTAATAAGCAAAGTACTATATAAACAGTCTTCACATACAAATCTTTTAAGTTTCTTAGTTATTAGTCTTCATCAATACAAGACTTTAACATTAAAACTTCATTGAATAGCTATTATAATGCAGTGTCTTACATTGTTACATATCTTACTCATCAGTCTCTTATAGATAAGAGACTCATGAGTTTACATTATTAAAGAGAACAGAATATGAATTACAGATAAAGATGTATGAGATAGAATTAAATTTATGAAATAAAAATAAAGAATAAATTGTTAAGTATGACATCTTTAAAGAAAAAAATTAAATTATTAATAATTCTTTTTTTTAAAATCAGTTTCTGCACAAAAAGAGCTAAGTAAGTTACATAATTACATTATTAAATTAAATTAAAACATTTAATTTTAACACTTTCTGATCAGTTCATACAATGCAGCAACAGCAGTATTGACAGAAACTGTATTTTTTTATTTTAAATTTAAATTTTTTTTCATTATTAATTGAAGAGATTTCTAATCAGTATAATAACAGCTTAAAGTGAAATCAGTTAATCATTATAAATTTATAGAAGATAAGTAAAATATATTTTTATATATTTTTTAAAAATATAAGTTTTTATATATTTTTTAAAAATATAAGTTTTTATATATTAAGAATCTCTTTCATAACTTATTTATGATATAGTTGTTGAGCTACATAAGAAAGAAAATCTAATAATATTAAAAAAATTGTAAAAGATGAAAGCAATCTTTTATATATTGCAGACTTATTAAAAAGATAAAATATATTAATTAATATATTTTTGCTTTGTAAAGAATGAGTGATCTGATAATTAAGTTAATAATACTTATATATAATGTTTATAAAGCAGACATGTAGTCAAACAAAGAGAATTGTATGCAATGTTAATTAAAAATGTTACAATAATAGCTGCTGTCAATATAAAGCTGCTTAATAACAAAAATTAATTAATTTTAATTTAGTCTAAACTGTCAAGAATAGTTTAACTTAACTTTGTCTGAAACTCAACTCTGCACAGAGTCAGATCAGATTGCAAAGTAGAGCTCAGTGAGTTGAGTTAAGTTCTAAAATCTGAGCCTGACCTGACCTGATGGTCAGCCTAGCTGCAAACACTGATGACATTGAAGACCCTATCAGTGTTATGCAAGGAAGTTGAGCAGCATGTTGATATATTTAATAGTTTGGCTAAAGTTCGTCTGCAGAAGTGGGCAATGCCGCTGAAAAGGCTTTCGCTGAGTGTTCCTTTCTCCTTGACAAGAACAGGCTCTTATTGAGCAGAACAATGAGAGCAGTATGTGGGTCTGCCAAATCAACTGTCGTTGGTAAAGCCAAGGTGATGAGCTATGATGACATTGTTGAGGCGAAGATCAAGCGGGAGACTAAAGATGGAGGGGTTGGAACAAAACGAGGCTTCACATGGAAAAGTTCTGCATCCGCGCCGGTTGCAGCTAAGAAATCACGAAAGGATAAAGTGGACAACACTAGACGTGAAATTGAGGCATCCAGACTATGGGACTATTGCTTCGTTCCGCAATTCTGAGCGTTTTAAAGGCAATATCCATGATTCTGTACCTGTACGTTGACTTAGGAAGTATCCCATATGGTCAATTCTCTGCGCAGCGTGTCATTTCTTATTTTAAGTGGACCTTTGACTCTGAGGAAGAGACGAGGTATTATTCCAATTCTATGATCCAGATATCTCCTAGCCGATTGTTGTCTTCGGCAAGACCGCCGTGTATAACTATCGCTTCTTGACCCATATTTCCCTTCAAAACATCTGCATCGAACCAATCTCTTGGCTGAGGCCAATCGCCCTCTGCCTTTAATTCTGTCCAATTCCTAGCTGCAATGTCATAGGCCCATGCATCACCGAGCATTCTCCCGGCTCCTGCATGCCCAAGTGAGCTTGGGTCATGCTTGCCAAAGAGAGTTACGAGAAATTTTTTGCTGTTGACCTGGAGGGCAAGTAGAGCACCAACACTGCGAGCTTCTGGGCCACTCTTGCCATCCGCAGAGTATGTGATTGTCGATCATGTATTCCCACTTAGATCGTAAACATCTAAATGGCCTCCTTGCTCTTTTTGTCCATCAAAGCCGTTCATACGGTATAGCTTACCAGCGGAGTACGTGATTGATGTGCCTCCTCATGGTGGGTCTGGAGCAGCAGCTAGACTCTTCCACACTTTTGCATCAATGTCGAACGCCCACAAGTCAGAAAGACGACCGTTATCGGGACAACCTGCGTGTAGATATAGTGTGATTGCCGTCGTTCGTCATTGTGTGATAGCTTCGGGCCGCAGGATATGGCGCTGTGACATCGGCAAGGGAGATTACGTTCCACTGTGAGGTAGATGTATTGTAGCTCCATAAGGTCCCCTTCTCCTCGATAGGGGCCATAGCTGTGCCACCATGGCCGGAGAAGAAGTATATGATATCGCTAAGCACAGTACTAGCTGACCCCACACGAGGAGTTGGAGCTTCGTTATGAGCGGGAACAGTTTGAATAGTAGCGGATGCTGCCAAATATTACTATGGGGCATAAGGAATTTCAAATCGATATGATCATTACATACTCTTAGAGAGCTCGACGAGGTCGAATTGATTATCAATGGGCTGCCGGGGCTGAAGTTCACAGCCAAAGATCCAGGCATGATTGGCAACGACAGAGACGGTCTGGGACGAGCGCTTAAGAAGAGCTGAGGAAGCCAGGCGCGTCCATTTGACGGCAATGGTCGACATACTGATACCCGGAGAGTGAGAGTGTGTTGAAGAGAAAGGGGGGAGACCACTCAATGTATACGTTTAGTACAAAGTTTAGTGAATGCCAACTTCCAAGATTCTGCCGTCTAGCCGCCTGAGCCCAAAAATTTCGATCGTTCGATTCGGCTAAGACTAAGGCCGATAGGAAGCTTGGCATCTGCAGTCTTCTTGACGCCCCAACAAACAATCTATCTGTATGTAGCAATTTACACACCACTCCTTTGCTTTCTACTGTCAATCGCTTCGACTCTCGCGATGGCGTCCGACCTACCTACTGGTGAAGATCATGTTTCAAGTGAGCGTGACCCGCTCCTCAAGCGGCCTAGTGAGGAAGATAAGCAGGATCATGAGGCCGAGCACTCAGTGCCCAAGGGCATTGCACGCAGACTCTACCTATCACACTTCCTGTCGACGTGGAACTCTCGTGTATTCGAATTTGGTGCTGTGCTCTACTTGGCGACCATCTACCCTGGCACTCTGCTGCCAATGTCCGTGTATGCATTCACGCGAGGCTTCTCTGCTATCATCTTCGCGCCGGCCGTCGGACAGTACATTGACACTGGCAACCGCTTGCAGGTTGTAAGGTTCTCCATTGGCATGCAGTTCCACCCTCACTTCTTTCATCTTCGCTAACTATATCGTCTTAGTGGTTCAACGACTCGTCGTAGCGGCTTCCTGCGTTATCTTATACATTCTCACCATCCGTGTGCCTCTTGGTCAGGGCGGCAAAACGGGCATGCTCGTGCTTCTCGCATTCCTGGCTTGTATCGAGAAGTTGTGCTCCATTATGAATCTTGTGTCGGTGGAGAAGGATTGGGTACAATGGCTATTGAACCCTTCTTATCCGTATGTAGCTTACAAGATCTGACAGGTCGTCGTTGTGTGCCAGAAGGACCAAATAGCATTGGGGGCCTTAAATGCGCAAATGCGCCGCATCGACTTGCTTTGCAAGCTACTAGGTCCGCTGTTCATCGCCCTTATCGACGGCGCCTCTACGGAAATTGCCATCATCGTCAACTTCGCTATGAACATCGCGTCCGTCCTTATCGAGTACTTCGCCATCGCTCGCGTCTACTACGAAGTCCCTGCGCTGCAACAGCCGAAGAAGAAACCGCCTCCGGAACGCCTAGAAGCTGAATTTTTACAAACCCCCGAAGGCCAATTGACGCATAATTGGAATCACGTTCAGCAAGTCATGAAGAAGTCTGCTACTGACTTTGATATGTATTTTCACCACCGCGCCTTCCTCCCCTCGATAGCAGGTGCCCTCCTCTACCTCACCGTCCTCAATTTCGCCGGACAAATGGTTACATACTTGCTCTCAGCTGGCTATACGGCTACGCAGATCGGTATTGCTAGAACGCTGAGTGTAGCGTTCGAAGTGCTGGCGACGTGGGTGGCACCATGGGTGATGAGCAAGATTGGACCGGTGCGGGCGGGCTTGTGGCTCAGCAGCTGGCAGGTCATGATGCTAGTTGCAGGGATCGTGGTGTTTTTCGTGTTTCACGACGATAGGCCAGTCGTTTCTGCGAGCGGACTCGTGGGAGGTACGATACTGAGTCGTGTCGGCCTTAGAGGCTTTGACCTTTGCGCGCAGCTCATTGTTCAGGAGGTAAGATGATAAGCTTAGCACTGCCTAAGACACCTTATTGATATTACTGGCAACAGGACGTCGAAGCCGATGCTCGTGGCGCATTTTCCTCCGTCGAGGCGGCCTGGCAGAACGCTTTTGAACTCATCTCTTATGCGTCGACCATCATTTTCTTCCACCCTGAGCAATTCAAGTGGCCAGCCTTGATCTCGGTTATTGCCGTGGCAACGGCGAGCTCCACCTACACGCTATACGTCCGCTTGAGAAGAGGGCACTTGGTTCACCTGGACGTGGTGACGAAGCTGCTAGGCAGTAAAAAAGGGAAACAGAGGGAGAGAGAGAGGGTGATAGAGCGGATCACGTCCAGTTCGGACGTGTAATCAATCAGGGTGTTTTCCGTACGTGCGCGGACTAGCCTGGGGATCAAAGAGAAGGGATCCAAGTCAAACTTAAGAAAGAGATCACGGTCATATAGACAGCAATCCCTCCGATTCGGGATAATTCGACGCTCCATGCATACCGCCTTGCATTCCGCCAAAGCTGTACCTATCTAAAATTCCAGATCCACTCCTGCCTGAAATCTTGGATCTCTTGGTCTGAATCGTCCACTCTCGCGCGAACCCCTTTACCTAGATCTTCGAAAATCCGCCACGATGTGCCCAGGACTCACGAATCCAAGCGGCTTCTTGTCCGTGACAGTTCGGTTGCGAAGACCTAGGGCCGTGAATGAAAGTAGACGGCATTGGAGCGAGACGGGAGTCACTAGTTAATTCGACCTCGGCAGGTTGAGAGAGCTTAAAATGTCAGGTATGGCTACTAGCGGACTGAAGGCGTTGTTCAGTCAGTGAATGCATTGAGGACTAGATGCTTGAGAGCATATATATTACCATAATCAGGTTATTCCACTGAGTTCAGTCAGTTCAGCAGTGGCACAATCCATAGTCCTGTCGTGAATGAACAAATGTGCAGAAGGGTAATCTAGGCTCAGGATGGAGTACTGACAGAAGGTTCAAGAGAAATTGATGGCTACGACACAGCTATAATTAGAGTCTCGGTGAGGTATTGTTACAGAAGATTTTGTATTATAGATGGTCTCTGAATCAATCATTATTAACGCCAATTATCTAGCTGTGGCTCATGCCACGGCAAGGGCACTAGGAATAGAATTCAAAACAATCTTCAGTTGTGATTATGTATGCCCACACATGACTCATTTAAATACATATGAAATACTGCCACAAGGTACACAGCTTGCTAAAGCTAGAGTGGTAAAACTGCTGAGTACAATGGACAAGGTATGAAGAATGGCTTGATATGAAAAAAGGGTCTTGTAAATGATGAGGTGATTAGATTTTGGCGCTGAAAATATAAAACTTATAAGTGTGTAAGATCTACTAGACAAGCTAGGTATTTGATATTGAATTATACACTGAAAAAGTTATATAATGATCAATCAAATTCTAGATCTGGGACAATGCTTCTGGACAGAAGCTAAATATCAATGCAGAATATATACAGAAAAGAACCTAGTCTTTATAGAAGATGCAAACTAGAGGTATTGAATTAGTTTTAAGGTTATAAGTGTTATTCTTTGTCAATTTTCAAGTGCTTTTTGGCAACTTCATAGTTCAGATATATACAATCTGGTCCACTCAAGAAACATATCAATAGCTTAATGTTGAGCTTAGGACTTGCTTGTTCAAAAGAGAAGAAATAGTGAGTGTTATAAGGGTTTCAGACAGTTGTCAATTCACGCTTACAATTTCTTATTCACAACAAAGATATTGTCATTGCTTCTGATCCTGTGAGCCAATGACATATGGTATCACAGAGACCACTGAGAGACCAAAGTTAACTTTCTTGCAATCATCAGTCTTTAAATATCATCACAGAAGTATTCTCTCTTCAGTCTAGCCACTTATTCTGTTGTCTGATTGTCTTTTCTCAATTTGTTACACAATAACACATATTGCTGTGACAACTGCCTTGAACAAAAGAATTCTGAAATGTCTTGATCATAATTTTTCATAGAATCTCAGAGAGCTTTCAAGAGATGATAATCTGTAGTTGAATTAAAGTTCAAAATATGAGAGAGTAGTCATATTGAATGACTGCAGCTCAATATTTAACACAATGTCATCTCAGTCTTGATATTTTCATGTTGTGTATTCTCTTAAAGTGCACATCAAAATCCATTTTCAAATGCAGGCAACAGTGATACATCAACTTCATATTGTGATTGTGGTAGACCAGAAATGGTGAGAAGTATAGACAAAGGTACAGAGAAACAGAATGCTCAGTCAATTATGTATGTAATGTTGAACTCTTCATCAACAAAGATATTATCAACACTGAAGTCAGGGTGGTAAATTAAGAACTGGTGTTTGTGATCATTTAAAGAGAATTTTGATACATTATTCATTTACATTGTAATCATTTCTGAGAGCACCTCTTCAGCAATGACATAATTGGTCCTATTATCTGAACCATCAATCTTGAACTGCACAGTAATGAAGTCACTTCATTAATCTGATGTGCTTGAAAATTCAGCATTGTCATGATATCACTATGCACTCATACTGAATCATAGCTGAACTTCTCACACAATGATTAATAAGTAAAGTACTATATAGACAGTCTTCACATACAAATCTTTTAAGTTTCTTAATTGTTAATCTTTATCAATACAAGACTCTAACATTGAAACTTCATCAAATAGCTGTCATAATGTAGTGTCTTACATTGTTACATATCTTACTCATCAGTCTCTTATAGATAAGAGACTTATGAATTCACAATTTTAATAACTTTATCTTTTTAAAGAATAACAATTCATTACATTGTAATATGCAGACTAAAAGTCAGCAAAATGAAACAGAGTCATTCTCTGATTATATTGAGACTTAAGTGATTTTTGAAAAACAGAAATCTGCAGAGATTCAGACTGCTATTTAAACTGTAAAAAAGAAGAATTGACATTTAGATAAACAGATCTGTCTGATCAAAATTAGACAGATCAATAATGAGAAAAGATGATGATTCATAAAAATCAATTGTGAACTGTGAGCATTTAATATGCATAATGAGATTGATGAACTTCTGAGAGATAAAGACTCTCAAGTCTCATCTGAGAGAGAACTGCATACAGAATCTTCTTATACTCTTATTAGCTCTTTAATTTTGATGAAGTGACATGCATCTGAAGTTGTGTATGCACTTTCAGCAAAACAGATGCAACAGTTAAAGAATTTGCTCACATATAATGAGAAGTTTATCTGTAAACATACTGAATTTATACACAGCACTGTGACAGCATTTCACTTGATTTCTGAAAACTTCTTTAATGACTGCAATAAAATTCTCTTTGTCATGCAGTTCTTAGCAGAAGAATCTTGAGATGCATGATTTCATCACATTAATGAGAACAAATTTCTGAATAACAAATTATAAATATTCTTTTTAGAGTTTCTGCTTAATCTTGTTGAGAACTCAGTGAACTGTGAGCTTAATACAGTACAGAAATACTTGAAAGTTATGTAGAAATTTACTTAATCAGTTTAAGCTTTTGCAACATATCTTAATATACTGAAGAATCAGCTCTCAAGCTATACAGAAAAACAGAGAATAAGTTATTTCTTTATGAAACTCTGACTGAAAATTTAAGTGACTTTAACTAACTATTAAGATTTCTTAAAGACAAGAAAAAGCCTAATAGCTTTAACTGCTAGACTAGAGGTTAATCAGCAATTCATAGATGATCATATGATTCAGAGTTATATCATTAAGAAAATTTATGAGTATCATTTACACTCTTTTACTTAGACAACAAAGTCACAGCAGAACAATCATCTCAACTCTGAGACTACAAAATTAAGTCATTATGACAATGTAGACAAACTCTGTTTTGAGACTGATGTTAAGAAGAATAACTGCTATAACTGTGAGAAATTAGATCATTTTATAAAGAACTGCAGAAGTTTCTTGAAAAATCTTAATCACATTAAGATTAATGCAGTCAAGACAAAAAAAGACAGAGTCTTGTTGATCATACTTTAGCAATGAAAATTAAATTAGAAATCATAAAGAAATCTAGCATTATGAAGAAAGATTAAGTTTAAATTGAATTTAATTGAGTTTCTATCAGTATACTGTTAAACACTGCAGCAGAGATCAATGTGATGTCTTAGTGATATGCTGTCATTTATTAATTGATATAAGTTGATGCAGAACTCTCAAGATTAAAGTTTCTGAAAGAACAACATGTTTACTGCTATGATGCATATTTAATGAAGCATAAATTCATTAACAGTTAAGAACAAGAGCAAACTGAAGAACAGTTATTCTATATCTTAGATAAGAATGAATCTGAACTTATCTTTACTCTCTTAGATCTGAAATGACAATGCATTCATATTAATTGTGACTTGTGCACATAACACTATAAGATAAAACAGATATCTTTAATTATTAATGAGTCTGAAGCATTTGTCAACAACATTCAAAATTAACTTACTATTTATACATTGTTGATGGTGCCTGAGTCAGGCTCATCAACAACTGCCATACATGTTGTTAGCAAAATGTCAACATTATTTTAACAATATAATAAATACACAGATGTGTTCTCTGAAGAGAATGCTGACAAGTTATTATCTCATTAAGATCATGATTATGTCATAAAGACAAAGAAATATGAATCACTCTATGATTTACTCTACAATCTGTTGAAAACAGAGCTATAAGTGCTTAAAGAATATCTAGACAACATCTTAATAAAAAGATAAATACAACATTTTGTCAGCTCTGCAGAAGCATTAGTTCTGTTTATTTTAAAGAATGAAGAAAGCTTATATCTATGTGTTGACTACAGAGATCTCAACAAGATTATTATTAAAAATTGTTATTCTTTATCATTGATTAATGAGACACTTAATCATTTAAGTGAAGTCAAGATGTTCATTAAACTAAATCTTAAGAATGCTTATCACTGCATCAGAATCAAGAAAGACAATGAGTAAAAGATTACATTTTGTACATGCTATGATTATTTTAAGTACATAATTATGTCATTTAAACTGATTAATGTCTCAGCAACTTTTCAAGTCTATATCAATTGAGTATTGACTGAGTTAGTTGATGTCTTTTGTGTAATATATCTAAATAATATCTTGATCTATTTCAGTTTCCTAGAAGAACATCAGAGTCATGTAAAATAAATTTTGAAGTGACTTTAATGATTTAAACTGTATACAAACTTAAAGAAGTGCACTTTCTATACTATATAGATGAAATTTCTTAAGTTTATTATCTTCACTACTGATGTTTTGATGAATCAATGATGAGTTGAAATCATAAAGAAATAATTAATATCTAGAAGCTACTGTGAGATATAAATATTTCTAAAGTTTGCAAACTTTTATCATCACTTTATACAGAGATATTTTAAGATCACTGCTTCTTTAACTGATCTGTTAAAAGGCAGCAAGAACAGCAAGAAGATAGATGTATTTAAGTGATCATAAATGACAGTGCAAGTATTTTGCAAGCTTTGCAATGTCTTTACATAGATGTCTATTCTGACACACTTTAACTCAGAGCTAAGAGCTCAGATTGAAACTGATGTCTTAATAGTTAAGTTAGTGAGTATCTACTTATAGCTTCAGATAAATGCTCAATGACACTCTGTTATCTTCTGATTAAGAAAGTTAAACTCAGTTAAAACATGCTATGAAACTCATGATCAAGAATTGTTAACAATCATGAAGGCATTTAAACACTGATGACACTACCTTGAGAATAGTTGTTATCTCATTAAGATATTCATGAATCACAATAATCTATGAGAGTTTATGAATGTGAAATCATTAAATAGAAGACAAGCACACTGAGTTATGAGGCTAGCTGCTTATGATTTCATAATTACACATCAATCAGAAAAGACAAATCTCACTAATGTGTTGTTAAGGCATTCTGACTACAAAGTCAAGAAAAACATAAACAGATTGCTGTCAACATTGCAATAAAAGCTGATTACACTATCTTAAGAATTAAAATCAAGCATTATTGCTTTAATTAGTCAGATCAATGCTTAAAGCTTAGATCTGCAAATTATGTTGATCATTTTATTAAAAGAATATTAATTAAGCACTCAGACTGAAGACTATGACTGTTAAGAACAAGTTAACAGAAGATTTAGAAAGTCTTTATCTGAGAATAAATTGAAGAACAATGACTATACATCTAGTTCATTTATATACAATATAGCAGAAGAGCTGCTTAACTTTGTTGCTGAAATTACTGATTGTAAACAGTTTATTTTATGTGTGTTGATTCAGAAAGTGATTGACAGCAAAACAGTATATAACAAAAGATAATCATTCTTTCTTAAATTTGTTCATCTCTTGCAGAACACTGATGTTCTAACAGTAAAGATGCAATAAGATTTAAAATCATAGAGTAACTGCAGTCATTAAGACATTGATGACAGTTCATGAATGTTTAATTTTACTGAATTACTTCATTATAAGAGTAAGATATACATATTATCTGATAAAGTTGTTAAGAATGAGCTCATGAAGCTGCATCATGATGATGTTTTAACAGAACATTATGAAGTAGACAGAATAATTAATTTGCTGTTCAGAAAGTATTACTGAGTCAATATGATGAATAACATTTAAGAATATGTCATTTTATGTGCTGTATGTCTAAGAGTTTAAGTATCAAGACACTGCTCATATAACAAATTACAGTTATTGTCACTATCTACTTAATCATAAAAGAAAATAACAATGAACATAATTACTGACTTGCTGTCTAGCAGATAAGAGACTGATGTTTATAACTTCATATTAATAATTGTGAATTGTCTTACAAAAATGACTCAATATATCTCTGTTACTAAAAAACTCACTGTGATTAAGTTAGCTGACATATATATTGAACAGATCATATGCTGCTATGAAGAACTTAAAGATATTTTCTTAGACTGAAAATCAATCTTTATTAATACATATTGATTTAAATTCTGTTATCAACTTTAAATGAAGTGAAGATTAAGCACTATCTTTTATTTACAAACTGATGATTAAATTAAAAGACAGAATCAAATTCTAGAACATTATCTGCATTATTACTGTTATGAAGAACAAGATAACTGAATGTTCTTTTTGTTAATGACAGAGTTTGTGTATGCAAACAAAAAATATATAACAATTAGTTGAACACTGTTCAAGACATTAATGAGCTATCACTTAAGAATTGCTCAACACATTGAGAACAACATTTATGAAGAGAAGATGTTAGCAGCAAAAGACTAAGCACAGTAAATGAAGAAAATCTGTGTCATGATGATAAAGCAATGATAAGTTGCTGTAAAAGTGTAAGTTAAGTACTTTGACAAAAATCATGTTCAAAAAAGCTACAACATTGATGATCTGATGCTATTGTTCATTAAGAACTTGAAGCAACACAGATTAAGTAAGAAACTGTTGCATAAATTCATTGAGTCTTTTTAAATTATCAATCTTATTAATAAATAAGCATATTAACTGGCTCTGTCTGCTCAATACAGAATTCATAATGTATTTTATGTCTCATATTTAAAGTTTCATAAATGTCATCTAAACAATAATTCTTTGTCAGAACTGCTCTTTCTGAATCTCATAAATGATGAGAAAGAATACAAGATCAAAGAGATTTTAAGCAAGAAATAAAGAAGAGAACAGTTACAATATGAAGTTAAGTGAATAGAATACTTAACAGAATATAATGAGTGACTTTAAGTAAAGAATATGAAGAATGCAGAAGTGTTGCAACATGAATATGATGTAAAAATAGAGAGAAAGCACAAGCATAAATGAAGTTTAAGAGATTAAAAACTTCTATTAAAAATATTTTACATAGTATTAACTAAAAGAAGCAAAGTCAAAACACAATCAATAAATCAGCAAAACACTATAAAATCACTCTGTCATCTCTGCATTCATGTCACTATCAGAAGTAAAAGATAAGAACAGCAACTGCTTATCAATGTTGTGATTGCTGTCAAAGTAACTGAGTTATAGCATTGAGTCACAGAAGCTTTTTAAGATGTTGTTACTTAATTGAAGAAAGAAAAGTTCACACTTGAAGTAAAGTAAGCAACATGATGACAACAGTAAAGTGTAAGAAAATTAAAAAAACAAATTATAAAGCAAAAGATATTTAATATAAATGTCTGCATCACAGTGACTGCTTACTGCTCTTAATTCATAAGCAGCAACAGATCATGAATCTCTGCAGACTTATGATGATTGCTGTGATGCTTTACAACACAAATAATGTAGATGATGACATGCTTAATAAATGATGTCTATATACAATTGAGATGATGCTAAAGTCAAGATTGATGAACATCATTGACTGTCATGATGATGATATAATTAATAAGTGTGTGCAAGTTATTAACTCAACAGTTAAAGAATGCAGAGATCTATTATCATTAATGTATTATAAGATAATAAGAAACTTTCTGTTAAACTGAGTTGCACAGTTTTTGAAGTGTCTTGTTAGATATATAACTCATGATAGCTATGCTATTAGTGTGGTGCCACCTTTTAACAGGTTATGAGCCTGGGTTAGTGCGTGATAACTTGCGTAAAATGGCGCCTAGGCCACCTCTGCCGGTGGTTCAAGTCCATGGTGAGGGAGTAAGTCCAAAAGGTCACGAGTTCGAACCGCCGTCTGCGCGCACCCTTTACACCTGCGGGTCGGTTGCGGGCCGATCGCGGGTTAGGGGGAGTGTTAGATATATAACCCACGATAGCTATGCTATTAGTGTGGTGCCACCTTTTAACATGTCTTGCAATAATTGCAATTCTGATTCTTAACAATGTTGCATCAGCTGATGTTGTCACTGATATGCTTGAAACAGTGAAGACAACAGAGAGAATTCAATTTGTTGCTGATGTAATGATTATGATCTGACATTAAGATAATGTCAGTGTGAATAAACAAGAGAATAGAGAAATCACTGAAAATATAATGTTATGAAGTGATGATATCTCTGAGGACTGAGACAAAAATGAAATTGAAATGCAACATATGTAATGATGCTATCACAGAAGAAGAATGTAATATACAATACAGAGCAGAAAGATATTCATTAGTTGTGATCTTGAGCTCAGTACTCTTCTGAGTAATAAGTTTCTGACAGATCAATTATGCTGTGAGAATGATGTTCTGTAATATTAACAGTGCAGTGACAGTCATCAAGCAAGCATTTTCAATTAAGTTCATCAATAATAGCTCATCTGCAGCTTGAGAAAGTGAGGTGCAAAAAGACAGCATTTCATTATTAAAAAGATTGAGTAAATACAATCACATCTACATGCAGTGACAGAGTTTCTGTTGCTGTCTCTTTTACACAATAATATTATTTAGAATGTGTATCTCATCATTATTGTGTAAACATTTTGTCAACAGATTCATCTTAAGACACTTATGTTTCTCATACTCAGTATTCTTTTTTGTCTTGTTCTGTTTCTGCATTTCATTTCAGCAGAGCAAGTATGTTAATGATGTTATTTACAGTATCTGTTACATTCTTAACTAACTTAATTCTTGTAGACTTAATCTTCAAAACTGACTCTGATAAGTTTGTTAACTCATTAATGTTTAAGACTGTGTTAATGAACAGTATCTAATGATGAGAACAACAGAAACTTAAAGATTTCTTGTTGCATTTCTTTATACTTATATGAACACATTCTTTAGACTGTGACATTGTTAGAATACATTAATGTCTTGAATGTTATATATATAGAAATCACTGACAATCTCACTGAATTCTTAATGAAAGACACAGCAGAGAGAATATCTCTTTTATTTTTCTTAATGATCATAATGTTGCTGTTGTTGTGCTGTCATTATTGTGTTGTTTATAAGATGTTATGAGTGAAGAGTGTCATTTAAAGGCATAGAATTGCTATGACTTCAATTTATCAAGATGTTGAAGATGAAATGAGTGCAAGTTGTGTGTGAGAAAGAGTCTTTTATATATTGCAATTAAACAAAGAGATCATTGATTTAACTGATTTAAAAACAAAGAAAAGTTGATCTCACTTACATTTTGCATATTATTCATTGTTAAACAAAGCTAAATCATCATCTATTCAAATGTGACAAACTTGAAGTATTGCAAAAGATCATCAGTCTAGCTAAGATAGGCAACAAGCAAAATATATAAGAATGTTAAGTGAATCATTGCTTACATCTTACTGATCTAACATCAGCAATATGTCAATGCACTGAAGAATCAGTGCATAGAAGAAAAGACAATTGTCATGATATCACTATGTGCTCATATCAAATCATAGCTGAACTTTTTACACAATGATTGATAAGCAAAGTACTATATAGACAGTCTTCACATACAAATTTTTTAAGTTTCTTAGTTGTTAATCTTTATCAATACAAGACTCTAACATTGGAACTTCATTGAATAGCTGTTGTAATGTAGTGTCTCACATTGCCACATACCTTACTCATCAGCCTCTTATAGATAAGAGGCTCATGGGTTCACAAGCATAGTCATCGTACTCACTTCGCGCAGGAATAGGCGCAAAGAAGCAGTGATGACCTAGTTGAAGATATTTCACATGTTTCAAGAATGCTGAAATATGAGCCTCATAATAGTCCTTCTCAGATTTGAAAGGTCCACGATTGATATCTCCAAGTGAATGTCGTTCATTCAGTAGCAGGCCACGAGATAGACAGGTCTTGGTTTGAAATTCCCCATCTTGCTCAAAGAGTGATCCAGCCTGATCGAAACAAAGTCGAGATAGTTGCCATGTAATGACTCCGAGCTGAATATAATCTTTGTCTTTTGTTCGTGGGACAGTTTGGGCTCATCTTTCTCTGAGTCCTTCCATGTACGCTGCAGAGGCGAGCCTTGAGCTTTACTCATAAGGATATATGGGATGCCAATATCGTTATCCCTAGAACAGCTATTTGATCGTTAGCCCGCTCCAAACCTGAACGGGTAGAATGGCTTACCTGTATGCAAAGACTTCGGGAACGGGATTGTGCTATTGGCCCTGATGTACATGAGAGTAGCGGCTTCACTAGCCAACAGTAAGAGGTTCGTTTCATCCGACTTAATTGCCCCGTCGTCTCGTGGGGAACGGAGTACCCACTCCACCCCGTCACGGAACGAAATTAAGATTGTCCAGTTGAAGCTACCGCATGCTGGTACCTGAGAAGTGTCGCAAAAGCAACACTGCCCTCCACGCAGCTTGCTTACTAAACGGCAAAGAGCAGGCGCATTGAAATCTGCATATTGGAAGATGGTCGCGCGTTCACACTTTGATAGCATAGCTTATAGCGGGGGCTATATGCTCAGGAAACGATTGGAATTCGGTGACAATTGGAATACAATACGATAGACATACATCGCCGGAAGTTGCGAGTGAACTGTTCAATGTGGTGGTTGCGCCAGGAAATTGTGCCTGCTCAGGGTTGCCTTGACAGGGCGGGACGGGTTTATCCGTCACCGAAGCCTCCGCCTAGGCTCGAAGTTTTACGATCGCTTCAGCTGTGGGAAGTGGCGACGTCTAGGCAGCAAAAACGAGGGCAGCTCAAGCTGAGACCGAGGAAGCCATTTCAGCCTCCCACCTGCTGCGCCCAACAGCGAGGTGGCTAACGTTAATCTCCTAGAGGTAAGTGACCGCGGGCATTAAACCACATCCACACGTTGTGAAACTCCCTGCATAATGAAATTTGGTTAAGGTACTTTGAGCTTCGATACTTCATGCTCTTCACACATGACCCTATTCAACAAGTCAGGCATATCTCAATACTTTCAAGGGTAAAAGACTCCGCTGGTCCATGCGACTGCATAAAAGACTCAGATGGTAGTCAGCCCTTAAAAAAGACTCAGATAGTCTCAATGTCAACGCTAACTCTTTGTCTCTAGTAAACACATCACTGTCATCAAGATTGTGATGTTTACATTCACAAATCAATGTGTTTTGACCTCACCATCATTCTCAACATCACCCATTTCTACACAATTTCACCTCACTGTCATCAACATCACAATGTCAACTTTGTCAAAGCTGTCTGCTCCTTCTGAGGGTGCTCTCTTTCTCAATTGACAGGCCCTGCACAAGGTCATAAACAGTGACAATGTGAGGAATGATGTTGACAACAGTGTGTGAGTGACAGTGACAATTTTGACAACAGTGACAATGTGGGTGATAGTGACATGGGCTACAGTGATGAGGGTGACAGCAAGGGGCCTGAAAGATTGTTCATCTGAATCTTTTTTATGGGCTGACTACCATCCGAGTCTTTTATGCAGTCGCATGGACCAGCGGAGTCTTTTACCCTAATTATTGATGTAATTGATTTATAGTCTAGCTCAGCTACTAACTACAATGGGCAGCCACCCAGATGACTTGTCTGAGGACTTGTTTTCGTGGCAAAACCTCCCTAATAGAAACTTGTAGTTACATTGTCCCTAAGTAGTAAAGGTGACTTAGGCTTTAAGCTTGCATACACTCCGATATCTGTGGGTACGACTGAACCAATCCGACTCCCCCCATTACGCCAACTTTTGCTGTTACCGCAGCTGAACTGATTACCTTGCCTTACCTGTTCAGCTCAGCTCAGGACTCCATATATCATCTCCTCAACAGAACCTCCTCTCTCCTCGAATCTCTGTAGATATCTTACTGTACGAGACCATTGGAAGGATTCTCGGCTGACTAGCTCACCGTCGGGAAGGAAACAAAGACATTAAGATTGGATTCAAGCATTAACGGCCAGAGTGCCATATCCCAGCAACGTGCCCTGGTGGCTTGTACAGCCTGATTTCCAACAGATGCCCATCTCCTCTCCTCCGTCCTTTGTCTTGACACAACATCATGGTCGATGTGCGAGGCCCACCTTATCAATTTCCCTCGAGAAAGCCGCGTCTCCCTCACGGACTCGGCAACGACCCAAATCTCCAACCTTTGACCAAGATCGTCCCTGACGCCCACTACGCCGCTGCCGGACAGCAGACGATGAATTCTACATCCTCCCACTCACGAAGCCGCACCTCCTCCTCCTCCGTCTTCCCCCAAGTACGACCTGCCTCGACTGCCTCGACCCAGAGCCAAAACTACTACTCGTCACCTCCCTACCAGAACACCCCCAACAGCAACTCATACGCAACACGCCGCAGACCCTCAAATACCTCGTCAACCTCCACCACCACCGGCAACGGCTACGCGCCCGCCCGAACAGACTCGAACGCCTCAAACTCCCTGCGGCGCAGCATCTCCTCCCGCTCCGCAGGCTCCACCACGCAGTGCGGCTACGTCGCTCTCATGCGCAGACAGAAAGCGACCGTGTGGTGCGACCGCTCCCAGCACGAAGACCCGCGCATCCTGGCCCTGCAGAAAGCCGCCCGCGTGCGCGCCGTCATGGAAGTCAACGGCCAAGGCCGGACCAGCACGAGCGGAAGCATGGGAAGTGGGGGTCTGGGCGTGAGGAGCAAGATCAGACACCACGGCGCGCCCAAGGCGGTCGGCTATACCCCCGCGAGCCTGGTGGGTGGAGGGGTGCCGATGCGCCTGAGCGCGAGCGAGGTCGGCGACGAAGGCCGCGACGACGAGGACGCTGATAGTGCCAAGTATCAACAGCGGACGGGGACGGGGAGCGGGCGCAGCTCGTTCGCGAGTAATAGGCGCCTTGGCGGGTCGAGGCTGCCGGGGCGGTTCAGTCAGGGTAGCACGCCGCCGAGCGGACACGGCAGTAGTCCGGAAGATGAGATCCCTGAACTTTCCGAAACGCCGGTGCCGGGGGCCCATCAGCGGAGCGCCGCCGCCGGAGGCTCGAATGATTACTTCCCCCAGCCTCCGTCTGCCGGACGGGCGACCTTCGGTGGCAGCGGTAGTTCGGGCAAACGACAGTTTGGCGACGTGGGTAGATTGGCTGTGCCGAGCGTGGCTCAGAGCAGGTCCGATGCGAGCAAGACGGCGGATGAGTTGCGGAGGAGGGGGAGTGTGGATGATCGGACGATGACGATGAATGCGGTCCGGTTGTTCGTCGCGAATCCGGATTTGAGTGATTAAGGGAGGAGGGGTAATATGAGGACGGCGGATCGGGAACTGTCGCGAGGATGGCTTGGTTGAACTCTGGCAGTACGGTTCCTGGGGACTTCTCGGTTAGCCTCCGGGGCTTCGGCAGTGGAACGGCGCCATATATATATATATTATATACACCCCGAACTTAGGATTGGAGATTGCCGTTTTGGATCAGGAAAGGGAGCAAAGCCGCTTTAGAGGGAGCAGCGAGGGAGCAAGGGGGAGCACAGAGGGAGTAGGGGGGAGCAACGAGGGAGCAAGAGGGAGCACCGAGGGAGCAAGAGGGACCACTATGGGGCAGTGCAGGGGCGCAGCAGGTGGGAGCCTAAACTGGCTGTCTCGTACCCGGCTATAGCTGCTCACGTTATTTATACCGTTCATCAGCACTGCTGCCTGGCTCAGCCTCCTTCCGCCTAGATTCAGCCCCTCACTTGTGGCCAAGCCATAAGTGGAGACCGTGAAGCGAGGAAGCCTGAATTGGCTGCACCATACATTGGAGATCTTCATAAAGCTGGAAGCTCTTCTTTTCGGGATGACCGTATAGAATGTTAGCTTGTATAATGCCACCTTCACCACTAATTCACCTTTGCCCCGTTTTTCAACGCAGGCTCCAAAAAGTCAAGCAAGATAAACACAGGCGGCTTTGGGACAATATCTTTCACGACCGTGCGTGGCTTAATCATGCTGCTGACGCTGGCCTGAATCCTGCTCTAATTAGTCCATGCTTGGACGTTTACTACAGCTATCGGCATCAATTTAAACCGATCTACGTTTATATCAGCACTGGGGATACAGCGGGGGATTTTACAACTAAGATGCAAGACCTCTTCTTCCAGTGTTTGATGCCACATAGCTATCAAGATTCGACACGGGAGGTACGTCTTCATGAATGCGGTATCACGCTCGATGTCTCGGACATTGTCACCGAGGGTATCGAACTCGTCCCAAACAAGGTTCTGTCACAACGTCGTCACCGCCTACGATCCTAGTATGCCTTCCTGAAAGACGACCTATACGCTATCCGACGTCTCCGGTCTATCGATATTCGCGGCCTGCCGAGAGTGCCGTTTGAAAGGCTCTCTGATATTTCCAACACAGGTGAATTATATTTGACAGACCCAGACGAGCCAGACAGCTATTAGTGGGCAGCTTCACTTTCTGAGAATGTTGAAATTTTCGATAATTATGCAAAGCTGTCAATGCAAAGCCAAGAACTTTTAGATATTAATCCATGGAATTCTTCTCTGTATTCAAAGATTGATGTTCAGCTCCGCGAGTAAACCACATCCCGACGTAATGAAACACCCTGTGTAATGAAATTTGACGAAGGTACTTCGCTTTTCGACGCCTCACACTCTTTACCTACAACACCATTCAATAAGTTGAGCATATCTGAATACTCTCAAAGCCATTTTCTAGGTCACTGCACTATTCTTATAGAAAATTACCATGAGTGTGATGCAGTTTACACTTAATCATTTTAATCCCTGCTTAGGTAGCTTTTTAGTTACTTCAGAAGCTCAATGCTCATCTTACATTTCACTGTAGATGGCAGGTGCTCTAAGTAGGGTGGCCATCAGGTCAGGTCAGGCCCAACTTTCAAAACCTGACCTGACCTGTTGAGCTCAACATTGAGGCTCAACTCAACTCATAATATTGCATAATTTTCATTGTTTGCTGAGTAATTTTGATAATTTTTACATCATTAGAAACCCCTCACAATTCTCTACAAAATGAGTCTAAAATCATAAAAATCAGATTGCTTTCAAGCTTAATGCACACAGCTGAAGTTTTATTCAAATTCTTAAAGTTTCTGTCACTATGATTGTTCACAGCTAACAAGACATGCAAAATAAGCAAAAAATCAGCTTTAAAAAAGCCTGACAGTCACTCTAGCTTTAAGTCTCATCTGCATATCAGAATTACAGCTTTACTTCAATTCAGAAATCACTGACATCATGTAGAAACTTTGTGCAGCCTTTGATATCTTTTAGTCTCTTAACTTTATATAGTGAAATTTTCTGATACTGAAAGGCTGTCTTAATTGCAACACATTAATGACTGACAATCAGTTCTGCATACAATGCAACATGTTAAATCAGTGTAAATTGATTCATAGAAAGTTGTTTCTATTCACTTACACTATGTAGAGTATATATAGAAAATGATGACTAAGACATAAATAAAGACACTTAATAAGAAATGAATAAGCAACAATATTACATTCTTCTTTACTACACAGTCACAACAATTCACTGATGTAAGTGCAGAGATTTGCTTGACATTCTGTAAAAATTTTATTTAGATTTACATTTACATTATTTTATCTCACTTCACATTGCTATTGTCATCTGAAAGCAACTAGAAGTACAGATTGTTGTTGTTATAACAGTAAGATGAATTATTCACTGTTTACACTGTCTATTTATATCATTAATTACAACTTCTTAAAAGAAATTCTCTTCTTCTTTCTTTAGTTTTTGATCACACTTCAACTTTTAATCACTACATCATTAATTTATCAATTTTTTTTATTCACTCTATCATCATGTAAGCTTTTATGATATATTCACAGCATATTGTTAATGTTTCATAAATCATTTATTAAGATCTGTATTTCACATTGTGTCACTGTTGCTTCATCATTAGATACAGATGACAACAATTTAAACTGAAAAAAGTTTACTTTTAATTATATTTACAAGACTATTAACTATTTCTATCTTAAAAAAAGCTCACAAAACTCTTTTTTCAGTATGTTGTTGTTTTAATTTCAATTTGAAGATTAACAATATATAAAGTCAGTTAAGTATTCTACTTTTAATGCTGCTTTCTCTTTTCTCTTTAATGAATTAATTACTGATTAGCTTAACTTCTTATTACTTAATGTTTTAATTAATTTATTATTAAAGAGTTGACTTGAAACTGAGCTTAAGATGTTGTCAATAATTTAATAGTTAATTCTGCACATCAACATAAATTCAGATCATTTTTGTGCTCACTGAATATGTTGTAAAGTCATTATTACTTATATTCATAAGAAACATGAGTTGACTGTCTGTAACAACTGTGTGTATAAAGACAGATCATTTACAATATATATTTAAATTAAATTTAATGATTATTATTTTCTCTGTAGTTTATGTACAAACTGTCATTAAGATGCACAGAATATTTAGTGCAGCTTTTGTAAATATAAATTTATATTAATATGATGACTGCTTATTGTTTTAAATCATGTAAAATTTAAATTTTCTTTGTTTGCTGACTTAACAACTTCTTATTATTATTATATTACTGCTCTATTTGCTGTCTTCATCATCATCATTGATGATGTTACACTTCTTGTTAACTATAATTACTTATCAACAGAGAATGTTTTAAGTGCTATAAATGAGTTAAAGATGACTGCTGAAATTCTTTGTTGTTAAGTTGAAAAATTTAATATTAATGTATTTATTGCTTTACTTACATCATTATCTCATCTATGTCAGTTGTGTTCTTACTTGCTGTTGCATCATTGTAATAAATGATAATTTTGCTTTGAATATGATCTGTACTTAGCTCATAGCTTTTTTTTTTTTTTTTTTTCAATAAATAAATAGTTAATGAAATTGCTTTGCTTCTGATACTATTATCTTTTAATCTATAAAAGTCTTTTTCTTAAGTCTTTTATATAAATTATATAAATTTATATTTCTTTCATAAGCTATTATTGAATCACTATTGATCATTACTAAAGTTAAGACTTTTTAATCTTTCTTTTTAGCTTTATTATTTGTTTACTTTAACTTCAACTCATCATGTTATTGTTGTAAGTCTTTATCAAATCATTTTTAATCATTCAGTTTTTTCTTAATATTATATAATGTCAGAACTTTTACTTTCTCTTAATTACATCTTTCTTTTATTATGAGTGTTGAAGTCAAGTCATTAACATTTCTTTAACTTTTAATAGTCTTCTGTAATGCATTCATTACATTACTCACTTCAGTCAAGATCAGTTCAGAAGAAATAACACTTTAATGTACTTTTGAAATGTTCTGTAATGAGAATACAGATAAATTTATTTGTTCATAATATTTTTATATCTTATAAATTGTCTTCTGAGAGAGATCTTCTCTCTTTTTTATTAAAAGCTTATATAATTCTTTCTTTTGTCTGTGATCTCATTTAACTCAAGATATAATCAAGAGTTCTTTATAGAAAGACAATGATGATTTTTTTTGTTTAAAAATCTTGTTAACTTTAAGACTTAATCACTACACAGATAATTTAGCTCATTTTAAACTGCTTTGCAGCTCTGAACTAGCTTAAAATTCATTGATATTAAAGATATGTGCTTTCACAAACTGATTATTATAAATTAAATTTTGTAGAACACATTCTGTAGACATTTTTAATGCATAAATCTTTAATGAATAAGTTTTCTATATCTTATAAGACTTAAATCATTTAGCTTTAAACTTCTAAGACTCTTCATTTTATATAAGTACTTAATCTTCTTTCTTTGTAGTGCTTAATCACACTGTTTTATTACAAATCATTTTTGATTTAATAATCTTTTATAAAAAAAATTTATTAATAATTATTTAAACTGTCTGTATCTGCTCAACTCATTTTAACTAATCTTTAAAATCAGTTTCTCTCAGCAATCAGAGATCATTTGAGTTGTCTGATAATTGTAAATTTATTTTATACAGTAGATAGAATGAGCTCTGTTTAGTTGTATTATGAACTCAGATTTAAGCTGTAAAAAGTACTTATAATAAGTATTTATCTCATAATTGAGTTGATTTATTCATAAGATATTTTGTAAGCATGAAGCTCAACATTTTATTTAGATTTTTTATTTTTTTATTTATACAGAAATAATAAAGAATCATTGTTCTATATTGAGTTCTGAGCTTTTTCAAATAGTAGATTACAACATGACTGAGAAAGTTTGTATTATTTGTTAAAAGTGAGCATCACACTAATAGCACAGCTATTATAAGTTATATATCTAACACTCTCTCTAACTCACAATCAGCCCGTGACTGATCTGCAGATGTAAAGAGTGCACATAGACAGCAATTTAAATTCACAATCTTTGAGCTTACTTTCTCATCATGAACTTAAATCATCAGCAAGATAATCTAGATGCATATCTCTCTGAGGTTTTAGACAAGAAATCAAATCACTGCACTAATCTGAGCTTATAATCTGTTAAAAGTGAGCATCACACTAATAGCACAGCTATCATGAGTTATATATCTAACATCATTATTAAATAGTAACTTTCTCAGTGAATTATAATTTATAAAGATTTTATCATACAGAAAATCTGCAACTGTTGTTTTTGTTACATTTAGAATAGCTTTAATTACAGATCAGTTTATAATATAATTAATTGTTATTATAATTCAGCAGTTTTCTTAAGACATTTAAGATAATATGTTTAATATATTGATTTCTTATCTTTAAAACAGTAATAAGTTCTTGCAAGTTAAATATAAATGTTCTTTAATCTCTTAATGTTTTCAGAGTCATTGAGCAACTTAATAGTTAAGATAATGCTTTATAAATAATTTAATATTTTACAATAGTTTATGTTATTAAGCTTAAAGTTAAATGACTTTTAGCAGTCTCAACACTTCTAAATGCTTATATTTAATGTATATATGTTTCAAAAAGTCTGCATAATACTGAAACTGTAGAAATGATATTTTATCATTGTTTTACTTTTAAATCAAATAAGAATCATTCAATTTCAAATTGTAATGCAGCTAAAATTAATTTATCACATTATTTTTGCATACATGCTTGCAAAACAGTGACTTTTCAGATTCTGTATTATCTTTTAAATATAATATCATTGTTTTCTTTCATTTCACATTATCTAGCTCTCACAAAGCATCTAAGAACACTTTATTTACTGAGTCTTTTTCTATAAAATTAAATTAATAATTAATTAAATCTAATATGACAGTCTGAGCTTCAAATTAATATTAAATGTTAAGATTATATTGCTGAAATTTATTAATTCATTGAGTTAACTGTTTAAATGAGTATGATGTATTCTTTAAATATTGTAGATCTTTGTGATTCATAATGATAATGATAATATAATTATTTTTAATATAGTACTGTTAAGTTCAAAGTGTATACTTAATAATCAATAGCTTCTTTTTATAAACAGAATAATTAAGCTCTGCATTTTGTAACTTTTAATCATCATAAATAATTAAATAAAGTTTCTTATTCATTTCATTCTGCATCAGAGCACAGTCAATTGCTTATTTGAAAGTATTCATTTTGATAGTAAATGATTTGCATACAGTTACTTAAATAAGTATTGATTTGAATGTAAGTGCATTTTTAAGTTATTGAAAGACACTGTTACATAATATATTTCAGACAATGAGTCAATTCTTCTTTATACATAACTCAATGTCATTCTTCTTAAACAAATTTAATAGCAATACTGTGATTCATACAAATTCTTGTACAAATCATTGATACTATAAAGTCAATTTAAGAAACTGTCATATATAATGTGCTGTCTTTGAGACAGATCAATTCTTAATGACTGATATCTTAATAGAGACTGACTGTAGTGTATTTTGTCTCATAATATATTTATAAAACTTAAGAATTTTCATCTCAACAGTGCACTTATTAAACTTAATATATAGCTTATATTTCTTTAAGATATCAAGAACAGTTCATAAGTGTTTCTGATGATTTAAAATTAAGTCAGAAAAGATCAGTATGTTGTTGAGATATATTAAACAGAATTTATTGAGTAAGTTCTGTAATATAGAGTTCATCATTAACTGAAATGTCATCAAGACATTGTATAGCTCAAAGAGCATAGTTATAAATTCATATTTGCTGTAATGAATGTTGAAGACAGTCTTTTTTGTATTGTTTTTGATCACATAAACTTAACAATAGCTCAAAGTGAGATCAAGCTTGATTAAATATTGAGCTTTATCAATTTGATTTAGACATTTCTGAATTCAAAAAAGTAAATATTCATTTTTAACAGTAATATTGTTTAACACTCTGTAATCAATGCACATTCATTATGTACTCTTCTTCTTTTTAATGAACAGAACTGAAAAATCTTGTAAATTTATAAACTTACAAATCAAATCTTTATTCAATAACTCTGTTATCTGTTTAGTCTGTTTATTCAGCTGTAGCTGTGACAGAGAATAAGCATTTATGTTAACAGACTTAATGTTGCTGATGTTAATGCTATGTTTAAATACTTATTTAAATGATAGTTCATCTAATAAAGTTAATCTGAATACAAATCAAAACTCTTTAATAACAACTTATAATTATTCATTTATAACAGTTAACAATTCAGCTTCTGACTTCTCTGAGTTCTATTAAATCATTAATAAATATCTGACAGTTCTGTATTTTCAAAGTGTGTTCATAGCTGTGCATTCTTCAATCACATTTAATGTCAACTCATTTACAGCTTGTTGCTGCTTTTTTAAAAATAGATAATAATGTTTTCATTGTCAATTCTGAATCACCATACAGTTTGTAGCTCAATCAATCTGAAAATTAGTGACTTTCAGTCAGATTAATCTTAAAATAAGATTATATTCTTAAAGATTCACAATTCATGCTTTTAATTGTTGTTGAAAGCTATTTATCTTGAGATGAAAGATCAGCTTTACAGTTAATTAAATGATCTGTCTGTTTAGCAAGAATATTTTAAGCAGTTTGATTTCATATTAATTATTAATAACATTTAATTGATAATCATTAAGAAGACATATATTTGATTTATATCTAAATCAATTAATACTTTCATGTTTATCTTGTTCAGTCTGTCTTGAATGTGACTTGTAAGAATATATGAATTTGAATTGAAAGTATTGATTTAACTGAAGATTATACTTAATAATAAGAGTTCTGAGTTATTCAGTGCAGACACTTTACTCAAATCATTATTGAGTTGAATAAAAGCTTCTGTTAACTTGTTCATGAACATTTCTATCTTATAAATGACTTTAATTTTTCAAATTGTCTAAATCAACTTCAATAATCTTTAACTTCTTTTTATCTTTATTTTTCTCTTTATTCTTATTCTTATTCTTATCTTTACTCTTATCTTTACTCTTATCAGTGTTCTTGTTGTCTCAGCAGTCTTTAGCTATATGCAAGAACTTTTTATAATGAAAATATATTTTATTCTTTTTACATCAGATTCAATAAGCTTTCATATTTGACTTGTTTAATTTAAATGTAATTGATCTTTCATGACTTTGAGATTGATCTTAAGAATTGTTTAATGAGTTATTATGATTTAAATTTGAGCTACTGAAGACATTAAGATGATTGTTAAAAGATGACATCACACTAATAGCACAGCTATTGTAAGTTATATATCTAACACTCTTTCTAATCTGCAATTGGCTCACAATCAGCTCACAGATGTAAAGAGTGTGCATAGATAATGATTTAAACTCATAATCTTTGAGCTTACTTTCTTATCATGAACTTAAATCATCAGCAAGATAACCTAGACACATATCTCTCTGAGGTTTTAGACAAGAAATCACTGCACTAACTTGAGCTCATAATCTGTTAAAAGATGGCATCACACTAATAGCACAGCTATCATGAGTTATATATCTAACAATGATTCTCATTATGTATTTCTTAAAGATTTTGTTCAATTTGATTAACTTATTGAATTAACTCATTGAGAATAGTCACTTCAATCTCTGAATACTTTCAGAGTTTAAATGAAATCTTTTGCTTTAAATTCTAAGTAAACTGTCATTTCTGTTTATATTTGACTGATATAGACTAAAGAAGTTATACAATCTTTATAAACTTTGCTTTATATTGTTAAATTAATTTTGTTTATTTCAGTGTCTCATAACAATGATGTTGATGTTTTATTTCATTAATGTTTTCAAAGATCAGTAGAAATGCTAAAAAGAAATTATTTATATTTTAAGATTTAATATTTAATGAATCTTCTTTAACTTAAAGTCATTCTTCTTTTCAGAGTCATCATACTTTGACAGTATCTTTTAAATAACTAATCATAACAATAATCTTTGCTTCATTATTCAGAAGTTGATTTATCAACATTTTGTAGAATTGAAAGTAAGCTTTTATTTTGAGAACTTACATCTCTGCAGCATTTGCTTTTTAACTACTTTTATAGATAGACAGTGTCTTTATCTTCAGAGAATTCTTGAATATCATTGTAAAAAAAGATATTATTACATTAAATATTTCTTGAGTCTCTGAAGCTGCACTAAATAGAGATGTGATCTTAGACATAAAGCTTAAGATTAATTAATTAATATGAACATCTCTTAATTAAGTTTGAAGAAATGCAATTTAACTTATCATTATCTTGTAATTAATTTAAGAAGCTGTTTCTGACACTGCTGACTAATTAATAATAATGAGTTTGTTCATTATCATAGAAATAGAGTTGAGCTTTATATTAAGAGATTGTAAATAATTAAAGACATTAATTAACAAATTAATTCTGATTTAATTCAAATTGCTGTCAGACATATTACAATATAAGAAAGATAGAACTTTTCTTCATACAATACAGCATAAAAATTTATCTCTTTATTCTGTAATCTCAACACTGAAGTAGTGATGAGCACTGAAGAGAGAGTGAATATGTAGTTTATGCATTACTGCATCAAAACTTTTATAATCAGAATACAAATCAAATTAGCTTAAATCAAAGTCTGAGTCTCAGAGTTACTTAAAAGTGTGTTTTAAACCTTTAATGCTATTAGATGTGAATCAGTCTGTAGAAAGTTGTTTCTATTCATTTACATTATGTAGAGTATATATAGAAAATGATGACTAAGATATAAATAGAGACACTTAGTAAGAGATAAGTAAGCAACAATATTACATCAATATCATGTTAAGTGCATAGATCTGAAGTCTCATTCTGTGTAATGATTGCATTAATATTACTTGTATCATTTATGAGTTTAGACTGAAGTGTAATGAAATGAATGTCATAGACATGAAGACATTTGCTGATGCATTCAGCTTGTGTCATGAAATTTAAAAGAAAGAAGTCATTTATCATGATGTGCACTGAAGCAATGACTTTGCTTTGATTTAGATGTTATGTATGTAATTTGTGCACAGAGACAATGTCAAAAATCTTAAAACAAAGTTAATACTGATTGAAAAGTCTTAATTCATCTTTATATCAATTCTAGATCATGTTAAATGTTCTTTAAATTAACATTAAGTGAAACACTCTCTAAAAGAATTGAACTGCTGTTCTTGACTGTTAAACATATGTTAAAAATGCTTTGCAGAGATTATGATTGCATTTATTAAGAGAAATAGTGAAGATCAAAATCATTAATGTAATATCAGTGCTGACTTCTGAATCTGTATAAAATCTTTTTGAATAATTTGTGAGTCAGATCACAAGAACAGATATGATGACACTCAACATTATTGATTGCATCTTCAATCACATAAATGAGAACTTTGAGAACTTTAAGATTATAATTCTTTTTCTTTGATCTGCTGATGCTTAAGTAATAATGATCAATGTAAGTCTTAGAAATCTACAGAAGATCAGTATAGAGACTAAGCTGAGTAGTTAAATCATTTAATACTCTTTTTAAAGTATTCTTATTGTTCTGCTCACTGTCTTCTGTCACTTCTGACTCATATTTATATTCTGAAACAAGTCAGTGATTTTGCAGTCAATGAAGAACATTAAGCATATTAAGTAAGAATGAGACACTAATAATGTTCAATGTCAGATCAATGCATTCAATGATAAGAATCATCTTAAGATTTTTAACATTTAAAGAAGAAGTTAAGTCTGATTTTGTTATTAAGATCTCATTAAACAATCTGAGACATACATTATAATGTAATAAATTGCTTAATAAACTGAAGCAGAATACTGACACTGAGAGTTAAGAGAAAACATCATTGAAGAAGATACTCAGCAGCTGAGAATGTTGTCAGTTAAATGTAAAATTATAAGAGATCTGAGATCACTCTGAAATCTGAAGTATAGTCTTTTAGCAATTTAAAAGATAGATTAAAAATAAAAAAGTAAATCTTAATCACTATAAGTGTCATTATAAAGCTGATCAAATCATTTATTTAATTAGAAATGTCAATTCAGAACAACAAGATGAATGATGATGTTAGATGTAATAAAAGACATCAATGACAAGAGTAAGTGAGTGTATTTGAAATTTAACTGTTCATAGATTACATAATTAATTTTGTGAATCTCTTGCTGTCTTTTAATAGATCTTACTTGAAAGTTCTGTGACAAAGAAGCAGAATAAGATCATGATGATGATGATGAGACATTAAGATTAACTTAAGTTTTTAAATTTCATGTTGAATAATATATCTGATACACTTTACAATGATAAGAATTGAAACAGCAGAATTATTGTTCTCAGTTATATATAAAGATTTGTTGACTTCTTCTTAACATTAAGATTGATTTCAGTTAAAGTTAGCAGATTAGTGATAGATTATTTGATATTAATTGACTCACTTCTTCTCACTTTGACTTCATTAAGAAGATAAGAGATCTAGAAATCTGAGTTAAGCTTACTTTATTTACTTAAAAATGATGATACCTCTCACTAAACATTGCTGCACTTCATATATTATAATCTCTTTACTAATCAGACTGCATCATTCTTTGTTATTAATTCTTAGTTGATGACTGACTTATGCAAATGTATATTGTGCAGTCATATTAATCTCATGACTTCATCTTAAACATCTCTTGCCTTATGCAGAGCATGTCATTCTGAGAAAGTCTTTTGTAATAATAGCTTAAAAGTGAAGCCTTATTGTAATTGTATGTCTATCATCATTCAAGTGTGAACATTTCATTAACTAATTCTTCAATGACAGAAAGCTGTCTTAAGACTGTAGCTCATCACAAATGTACTTTACAATGCAGTGAAATCAAAATATCAAGCTGCTTCAGTGACAAAGATGATGAACTTCTTTCAATAGATTATTTCACTCTCAATAATATATTTCAGAAATAACAATCTTCAGCAAGTCTGAGTCTTCTCTTCTTCTTACTTAAATACACAAGCACAAATGTAAAGCTTGCAGCACTCATTATCACAGTGTCTGTAAACATTACATCATCACTTTTATGAAAGTGAGCTGTATCTGTAAAGAGCTTGTTGCACACAATCTTGAGCTATATTGTAAGAACAGACAATCTGCATCAATGACAGCTAAAGTCAGAGAGCACAATCTGCTGTTAGTTTTAAGCAAGACTATAGATAGAGATATTTATGTCAAGAAGAAACACTGTGATGATGATGACATTAAAGTGTTTTTAAAGAAGAGTGAATTCTGTGATTCTGAGATGACAATACATCATTCTGTATTGAAAAAAGCTGACTGCTGTGATACTGAGAAGAAGAGCAATGATTGTGACACAATGAGAAAGAGTAACTGCTTTAATGAAATCTTAGCTGATTATTACAATTCTGAGAAGAAACTTGACAGTTTTCACTCTGAGAAGAAGACTTCTGTGTTTAACAAACTTAACAAATAGATAGCAGATCATTCTGATATTAAGAAAGATGCTTTGTTTCTTAAGTATGTTGTTCTGAACATTCAGAAACTTATGTGCATTGATTGTGAGATCAAGCTTTTCAGATCTCTACAGAGCATTCTTGAGATTTATAATCTTTGTATCAGTCTTTTGTTGTTGCAAGTAAAGTTCAATCTTGATGAGAAGTTCAGTCTAATTGTTAAGGTAATTAAGTCTATTAAAAAGACTACAGATTTCATCTGTCAACAACTGAACAATGAGAAACAAGAAATTGACATTATTGTTGATGACAATGCAAAAGCATTTGTTGAACATAAGTATCTGAATGAAGTTACTTAAATGATTGCTTCTGACAATCAGACTGTGCAAATTACATATGATGTTAAAACTATTAAAGCAAGAGCACTTCTTAAAAAGTGTGCAGACAGCTCTCTGAAGCTTGTTGTTTCTCAAGAGTTCTCAGAACTTGAAAATGAAAAGAAGTATGTTTAAATCACTGCTTAAATTACATTACTCTTAGTGTATCTAATCATTTCTGTTCTTGTTCTGATCTAAGCTCCTTTTTCTTCTCAATCTGTCATCTACAGTGAGGTCTCACTAGCTCTAATCATCATTATGTAGATTGTCATTGCTAAACTGTTCTATCTCAGCACATTAAGAGCTCTGATGTTCACTTATATTATAAAGATAAACTTGCTTATCATTCTCAGCATCTCAATTACATATGTTTTCTTTCTTGTCTCTTTTGCCTATCAGATTATCAGGCATTCATTATTGACTGAAGAGTTCTTTGAAATCAGTATCTTGCTTGTCATCTTGATTATACTTAAATGATAAGTGAGCACTTTTGCAAGACAGAGAGCAGTGAAGTCAGTCTTTATCAGATCTTTTTAGACAGAAATGACTGTGCTGTGTAATGCAGATAATCATGATGATGAAAAGATCAATGCTTATCTTTTGCAATACAGCAACTTGTTCAAAGTCATGTTAGACTTCTGCATTACAACTAACAGTATAATTGTCTTGAGCATCACAGAAGTTGATGAGTCTATAATGATTAATGAGTTTTTGTCTGTCAAAAAGCTTCTGAGTTCATTCATCATAGCAGACTCACTCAACAGCTCAGATGTCATCATTGTTTATCTGATGCATCTACTTAATGATAATACAATCAGCATAATTGCAATCATAATAGATGAAGCAAAGTTCTTTAAATTGAAGACTTAAGAACTTATAAACATTATTGTCAGTTACTTTGTGTCAGTCATTCTAACTCTCACAATCATAATCTTTGCAATCTGAATTGCTCTTAACATCTGTTTGTAAAATCAAAATGACAGCTACACAGTAATCAATGCAATCACATATACAATCTCAGTGCTTATTATCTCTTGTTCTTGTGTCATCAATCTTGCTGTACTCATGATCATTGTCATATCTGAAGATGTCACAGCAAAGCATGATGTAATCTTTAAATTCACAATGACAATTAAGACTGCACACAAGATTTTACACATCATCTTTGACAAGACAGACACCCTCACTTAAGATGAAATGTCTATTATAGAGAAAGTCTATCTCTTAGTAAATCAAGAGCTTGCTGCATTCATCACTTTAGACTTAACATATAACAGTGAACATTCTGTTTCTGCTGCAATATTAACTTATCTTAAGAGAAAGAGCATCAATGCTGCTAAGATTAGTGACTATAAATCAGTTCTTAATAAGAATGTTGATGATACATTTAATGATGTAAGCATTCACTGCAGTAACACTTGCTGAGTCACAGCTAAGAATCTCTCAAAAGTTCAAGATCTTCTTGCTAAAGATCTTATGATCTTCTGTATAACAATAAACAATTAAGTTATTGCTGCTATTGATCTTTCTAACTCTCTGTGCTCAGACTTCTATCTCATCATCACTGAACTTTAAAGATATAATATTGCTGTCTTAATTGTCAGCAGTGATGATGCTGAGATTGTTGAAGCTGTTGCTCTCAAGCTAAGTATTCTGACTAGTTAAGTAAGATCAAGATGCATGCCTAGTGACAAGCAAGTATATCTTAAGAATCTGATAATGAATAAGAAGAAGATTGTTCTCTTCTGTAGTGACAGAATTAATGATGCAGTGATGCTTGCTTAAACTGACATTGACATTTATATGAACAGCAGCAGCAACATAATGTAGACTGCTATCAACATCATTTTTATGTATCTGTATCTGAGTGACATTTTGATGCTGCTGAACTTATTTAAGACAGCATTTCATCACATTATCTTCAATTTTATATAGTCATTTGTATACAATCTGTTCAATATATTGTTAGTCACAGATATCTTTGTGAATGCATAGATCTCACTGTAGTATGCTGAATTAAGTGAAATTGTTAGTATTCTGTCAGTTATCTTGATTGTGTTACAGCTTAAATGATTTAAGTAAGAGTATTAAGATACATTAAGTTGTTTAATTTTAATTTATCTACAGCACTTAATGTTTCTCTACTTCTGTGATTGTCTTCAACCTCTAGTTTTAATGATTTAATGTTCATGAGACATTTATAATATACACATCACTTAAAAAAGTGATCAGGCTTGAGGTCTGCATGATGAGAAAGAAGATTCATTAAATATTATAATGCAGACTCACTATTACAGTGTAACTTAAATTTACTGTGTCTATCAATTTTAATCTGTGTGATCACACTCTGAAATCACAGCATTAGATGAAGCTGTTATGTCAATGTGTTGCAAGATAGACAGCTTAAGATTTCTTTTACTATGAACATTGCTTTTAGTCTACAAAGTCTTCATAGTCAAAATTGCAATACAGAACAATACACTTTCAATCTAAGTGCTTTAATTTTACATATATCTTGTTTCAATTCTTCTGCAGACAATCTTCTATATTCATCAGACTTAAAATTTTATATTTTATAATTCTTTCTTTTTTTATCTTTTTTTAAGTGTGCTGCATTGACTTCTGACATTGCACTTTCTCTGTGTCTCAACAATGTCATTGTAGATCATAACTTTTACATTATTTATCATAGTTAATCTTACTGACAGTTATGTTGTCTTCTTGTTGTTTTGCTTAAATAGTAAGTTGTTTTCATTAAGAAGAATGATACAGTCAGTAAATGTCTTTTGACTGCATTGATCAATTTATAAAAGTGATGTTGATTAAAATAATTAAAAATAATTTCTTATTTAATTTTCATATACAGTGATGCTAAACTCTCAGATGTTACTAAGATAAACAACATATCACTGCACAAAGATAAATCTGTAATTATATTAACAGTATAATGAACAATCTCTTCAATCTATAAATTTAAATGTTGTTTAGAACTCTTTTCAAATTAAATGAATATAATTCAGTTATTAAGAAGCAGTGTTCTAGCTGCTTCTCTTATATCAATTAAAATTAACATTAAAGAAACTGAATGAAGACTCTGCTCACTTTAACTGCAGTTATGATTCTTAATCTTAATAATTTTCTTAAGACAATCATTATAACTGTGAACTCACAAGTCTCTTATCTATAAGAGGCTGATGAGTAAGATATGTAACAATGTGAGACACTACATTACAACAGCTATTTGATGAAGTTTCAATATTAAAGTCTTGTATTGATAAAGATTAACAACTAAGAAACTTAAAAGATTTGTATGTAAAGACTGTCTATATAGTACTTTGCTTATCAATTATTGTGTAAGAAATTCAGCTATAATTCAGTATAAGTACATAATAATATCATAACAATTATTTTTTCTTCTATGTGCTGATTCTTCAGCACATTGATGTATCATCAACATTATAGATATGCTGTAATTCTGTGAAATTAAATCAGTAAAATGTAAGCAATAATTCACTTAACATTCTTACATATTTTGCTTGTTGTCTATCTTAGCTAAACTGATAATCTTATACAATACTTTAAGTTTACTGCATTCAGATAGATGATGATTCAGCTTTGTTTAACAGTGAATAACACACAAAATATAAAAAAAATCAACTTTTCTTTATTTCTGAATCAGTTAAATCAGTGATCTTTTTGTTTAGTTACAATATATAAGAAATTCTTTCTCACATATAACTTGCATTCATTTTATCTTCAACATCTTAATATATTGAAGTCATAGCAACTTCATGTCTTTGAATGATGCTTTTCTCTCATAACACTTTGTAAATGACACAATAGTGAAAGTGTAACAACAGCAACATCATAATCATTAAGAAAAATAAAAGAAATGTTTTCTCTGCTATGTCTTTCATTAAGAATTCAGTGAGATTGTCAGCAATTTTTATATATATAGCATTTAAGACATCAATGCATTCTAACAATGTTGCAGTCTAAAAGATGCACTTATATAAGTACAAAAAAATGTAATAAGAAATCTTTAAGTTTCTGTTGCTCTCATCATCAGATACTATTCATTAACACAATTTTAAACATTAATAAATTGACAAACTTATCAAAGTCAGTTCTGAAAATCAAGTCTGTGAGAGTTAAGTCAGTTATCATTAACATACTTGCTTTGCTGAAATGAAATGCAGAAATAGAATGTGATGAAGAAGAATATTGAGCATAAGAAATGTAAGTGTCTTAAGATGAACTTATTAACAAAACATTTACATAATAATGATGAGATGCATACTTTAAATAATATTGTTACACAGAAAAGACAGCAGCAAAGATCTTACTGCTGTATATAGATGTAATTATATTTATTTAATCTTTTTAACAATGAAGTACTATCTTTTCACATCTCATCTCTGCTTTCTTAAGCTGCAAATAAGTCATTATTGATAAATTTAATTAAAAATGCTCACTTAATGACTGTCACTGCATCATTAACATTACAGAACATCATTCTTAAAGTATAATTAATTTATAAAAAATTCATTATTTAAAAGAGTGCTGAGCTTAAGACTATAATTAATGAATATCTTTCTGCTTTACATCATATACAACATTCTTCTTTCACAGTAATGTCATTACATACATTACATCTTAATTTCATTTTCATCTCAATTCTTAAGAATGTCATCACTTCACAACATTATATTCTCAGCAATTTCTCTATCTTCTTATTTACTCACACTGACATCATCTCAATGTCACATCATAATCATTACATCAATAACAAATTAAATTCTCTTTATTGTCTCTGCTGTTCAAAGCATATCAGTAACAACATTAATTAATGCAACATTATTGAAAATTAAAATTACAATTATTGCAAGACACTTTAAAAGCTGTATAACTCAGTTTAACAGAAAATTTCTTGTCATTTTGTAATGCATTAATGATAATAAATCTTTGCATTCTTTAACTGCTGAGTTAATAACTTGTATATATTTATTAATCATATAATCATCATAACAATCAATGATGTCTATCAGTCTTGACTTCAGCATCATCTCAATTGTATATAGACATCATTTATTAAGCATATTATCATTTACATTATTTATGTTGTAAAACATCACAGTGAGCATCATAAGTCTATAGAGATTCACAATTTATTATTATTTATAATTTAAGAGTAATGAGCAGTCACTGTAATGCAAATATTTATGTTAAACATCTTTCACTTTATAATTTGTTCTCTTAGTTTTCTTGCACTTTACTATCATCATCATATTACTTACTTCACTTTAAATATGAACTTTTCTTTCTTCAGTTAAGTAACAACATCTTAATCAGCTCTCATAACTTAATGCTGTGACTCAGTTACTTTAATAATAATTATAACATTAATAAGTAATCACTGTTCTTGTCTTCTGCTTCTGATAGTAACACAGATGCAGAGATGACAGAGTGATTTAATAGTATTTTATTAATGTATTAATTATATTTTGACTTTGCTTCTTCTAAATGATACTATGTAAAATATTTTTGATAGAAATTTTTAATTTCTTAAATCTCATTTACATTTATGCTTCTTCTTTATCTTTACATTATATTCTTATTACAATGCTTCTGCACTCTTCATATTCTCTACTTAAAGTTACTTATTATATTCTATTAAATACTTTATTTACTTAACTTCATATTATAACTGTTCTTTTCTTCATTTCTTGCTTAAAATCTCTTCAATCTTGTATTCTTTCTTATTGTTTATGAGATTCAAGAGAGGCAGTTCTGATAAAGAATTATTATTTAAACAGCATTTATAAAACTTTAAATATGAAACATAAAATATATTATAAATTCTATAATAAGCAGATAGAGTCAGTCAGTATGTCTATTTATTAAGAAGATTAATAATTTAAAAAGACTCAATGAATTTATACAACAGTTTCTTGCTTAATCTGCATTGTTTTAAGTTCTTGATGAACAATAACATTAGATTGTTAATATTGTAGCTTTTTTAAACATAATTTTTGTCAAAGTACTTGACTTGTGCTTTTACAGCAACTTATTATTACTTTGTTATTATAATATAGATTTTCTTCACTTACTGTGCTCAGTCTTTTGCTGCTGACATTTCTTTTTTATAAATGTTGTTCTCAATGTGTTGAGCAATTCTTAAGTAATAACTCATTAATGTCTTGAATGATGTTTAATTAATTATTATATATTTTTTATTTGCATACACAAATTCTGTCATTAACAGAAAGAACACTCAGTTATTTTATTTCTTACAACAATAATAATGTAGATTATTGAAAGAATAATGAGTACTTGTGCTACCTGCCTATCTAGTAAATTTAATGTGTTGATGTTGATTACAGTTAACTTAAATATGATTAAATTGATTGCAGAAGCTCTATTATCTAAGATAGAAGAAGACTCTGTTAGTCTTTTATGTTAAGACTAAAGAAGTCAAGAAAGTAAATAAAGCATCATATTTCTTAACATTCTTACTTAATGCATTCATATCTATTGACTCTCACTGTTATCAAGTCTCAGCTGACACACAAAGTGCTTAAACATCTATCTTAATAAGAACTTAATCAATTCATCAACTATTATGTCTTAACTGAGTATAAAGTTCATCTAAATCTGATTTCTTTTGTGCAGATCTCAAATGTAATGATAAACAATGTTGATGTGCTTTAACTACTTATGCACATAAATATTTTTAATCAGTGTCAAAGCAGCCTAATTGTTCTCTTTGAGCTGAAGAGATATATTTTTTTTATAAATCTCATTTTTCTGAATGCTCACACAATGTAAATTAACTTCAAAATACTTATCTAATTTTATATTTCTTAGCATCTAAGTGAGTCAGACTTCAGTCTTTACACATATTGATATAATTATATATTTAATCTTAATAATTAATGTTATCACTGACTTCTGCTTCTGACTAACTCATAATATAGATTCTTTCTTAAGCAAATAAATATAATCTAAAATAAATCTTCTATTTAACTTGTCTGATGCATAGTCAGAGTCAGAGTATTTAAATAGATCTTGACTTTTATTGAGCTTATACATAATCTTAAGATTGATAATTAACTATACATATTGTAATAGTCTCTTAAATACATATTTATGATGTTCTGCAGAGTCACTGAGATACTGACTCAGTCATTTTAAGATAAAGAAGATGTTTAAGTGTATGTGAATTACAGCATACATAAGATTTTTAATGATTTGCTGATATTTTCTTTAATCTATATACTGATCATTAAAATTAGCTGAGCAAAGAGAGTCATATTCATTCAGTGAGATCTCAATGCATTAATGCTTATCACTTTACATATAAAGATCTCTGAGCATCTTGTTGACATAATGTGTCTAATTTATGTGCAGTGTCTTTTTCTTACAATTATAAATTATTTAAATATCAAGAATTTTCTATGTCTTTCTTAAGTTCTTGATCTTGAATAAGTCTCTGAGAAACATTTTGAATTAAAGAATATTTAAAAAATTTAATGAGATTATAATGATGTCATTTATATAAAGAAGTAGCATGATGCTTTTGACAATGTAAATTAAAAGACATGAATCTGCACTGCTTTGATGAAAATTTAATTGAAGAAGCTTAGTAACACATTGTTTATGTTAATTTTTAATAGCTTACTTCAGATCATATAGACTGTGCAGAATGTATAGTGCATAATTAGAGATAGTTGTAATTTTGAAAAATAATGTTATATAGATTGTTTTCTTTAAAAATAACTCAGTAAAGACATTGTTGACATTTATCTGATGATACTTTAGATCTTTAAGTGCAACTAGAATCAGAAAGATATGAAGAATATTAAATTTTACAATTAATGCAAAAATATCTTTATAATTAATGCTGTACATCTGTAAAAATTCTTTTATCATTATTTTTGTCTTCAATTTGTCAAGAAAATCATCAGTGTACAGCTTAAGTTTAAATATTTATTTACTAATTATAATGTTGATTTCTCTTAACAAAACAGTCTCTTCTTAAATGTCATTTACTGCAAGCACTGTTAGCTCTACATTAATAATATTCTTTTACATCTCTTTTCAGATTGAGTCTTTTACTGCTTCAGTATATATTAAAGAAGTTAAGATATCAATTTTTGCTGAGTACTTATTACTCTCATCATTGACTGTAAATGCAGTCAATATCAACATAACTTTTAAGATCTTTATCATAAATTTATTAAAATCAATGTCATTGTTTTTCTGTCTTCTCTTTAATATCTTAATGTACAGAAATATCTTAACTCTCTTAATTGAGACACTTATGTCTGAATGACTAATCTTGTTAACAGAAATCTTAATATAAGAAAAGAGCTTTAATGCATTATAATTAAAGTTAACTGCAATCAACTTTAACAATAAATTGTCTGTGATCTCTTTCTTTAACAACATAATAACAAAATAAGAACTTACAGATCTGAATTTATGAGTTTGCATGTCAAATTTCAGAAACTATTTCAGTGAAGTAGCTGCACTTTCAGTCTTATGTAATTATTTAACAGACTTTTGTTCTAAAAAAATACTTAATATTTATTTATAAAGCTTCACATCAATGCTATCTTCTTTCTTGTTTTCAACAAACTTAACAGCATAACTCTCAATGATTTACTTAAGATCTAATGCTCAAAGCAGATACTGCTTTATGATTTTCTCATTATAATTCATCAATATTTTTACTCATTCTCAATTCATAAACTTATTCTGTCTGTTCTTAGACAGAAACTTTAAGTCAATATAAAAGTAGCATTTGCATTTTTACATACATACATAATTAATAAATAATTTCATCTCAGTGAACACTTTCTCTAAAGTGACTTATTTGTCATTAATTAAGAAGTCAGTTGCTGTACAGTTATAAAGATAGACATTAGTCTATGCAGTTTTTATTTAAAACTTTATTGAAAGTTTAGTCTTCTTAATTATTATATATACTGAGTTCTCAGTGATTCTGATTGCTCTCTTAATCACATTATTTTGAATTAATATGTAAAACATTATATACTATGATATAATGCTGAAAAACATACATCACTTATTAAGAGTAGATCTCAGCTCTGTTGCATTGTTGCTTTATACAACAAGAATCTTTGCATCAAACTGAAGTTCAATCTTTAATTGTTATTTTTGCAGTTTCTGTAAAGCATTGTCTCATTATTTCAGTGATATTGTTTATATTTTTCATAAATGATTATCTACAATTTTCAGAAAGTATTGATAGCTGATAAATGACAAAGACAGAGATTCACATATGTTGATGAAAATTAAAGTAAGAATATTAACTTTTTTTTTATTTATATTGTGTTCTTACTGATTCATGAACTTAGTTAGAGCACAGATCTCATATACATTGATATTGTTCTTAATAATAAGAATTAACTTACTTAAAATGATAATCTTATAAAGATTACAAAGCTTAACTGTGCTGAGATGAACAAATTAATGATGTTAAAGTTTATATATCTTAATCTTATTGTTATGTAACATAACTATGTCATCATTCATTTGCACATTCTTGCTAAATATGTCTGTAATAAATCTGAAAATCTAAATTTACAAGTTTTTACATGCTTCTGAAAGAGCAATCTCTGACTTACTTTGTGTATACATAACAGAGAGTAAGACAAATTCATTAAAATTATTTAAAATGTACTTAATTATATAGACTTTCTTTTTCTTAAATGCTTTTAATATGAGCTTTTCACTCTTATTTTGCATATAGAGACTCTTATAATTAAAATATTTAAATAATTTTTTTTTACACATCTTCTTTTCTGACAGAAGATTGACTTCAAGCTTTAAAATATAAAGTGTTGAACTTAAAAGAATTGAATTCTCATTTTTATTTTGCATAGTGACTATATTATAGTAATTAATATATAATCTTTTCTCTTTGACTTTAATGATATGTCATTACATACACATCAGAGAATTACTGAAAAGCTGAAGTTTATTAATTATATAAGATGAGACATCAGAGTCTGCAACTCAGTCTGATTAAGAAATCTTATTGATAATATTTTTAAAGATAGCAGCAATCTTTTTATCAGACTCATCTGCAGCTTCAGACTTCTATGTGCTGAATTTCTCTTCAGAAACAATTTTCTCATTATAAATTTAATTTTTTCTTTTATTTTTGTGTAAGTTGACTGCAGTCAACTTAACTCACTTCTTAACTGTCTTGACTAGCTTTGCTGACTATATAATCTTGTAAATTACAAAGATATATGTACAGTTCTGTTTGTGATGAATATCATTATAAAGATAGCAGATTAAAATTCTACATAATGATCAATAATTACTGTTTAAGCTTAAATGTCTTCTATAATCATACTATAAAATTTAACCTTCTTAATGACTCTTGTTCTGTCTTTACTGCTCAGTTTATAAAGCATTGATAAACATCTTCAGTTAAATCTTCTTCTTCTGAAATTTTTGCAGATTCATCTCAATGTTAAATGTATTCTGAGCATCAATGATGTCATAAATAACAGCATACTTTGCTGACAGTACTTAAAGCAGTATTTAAAACTGCTGCTTAAGTATGACAAAGTTCTTAAGTCTTAACTGTGTTGCAGTGATCTTTCTGTCAAGATTGTTAAGTTAAGTGTGAACTCATGAGTCTCTTATCTATAAGAGACTGATAAGTAAGATATGTGACAATGTGAGACACTATGTTACAACAGCTATTTGATGAAGTTTCAATGTTAAGGTCTTGTATTGATAAAGATTAACAATTAAGAAACTTAAAAGACTTATATGTGAAGACTGTTTATATAGTACTTCACTTATCAATTGTTGTGTGAGGAGTTCAACTATGATTTGATATGAGTGCATAGTGATATCATGACATTAAGTTTATATCTCATTAACAATTATATTTAATGACATCTTATATTCAATGAACTCTGTAAGATATTGTCTCTCAGTTATTCACAATTTCTTCTTATACTTTAAGAAGAAAGCATTTCAAGCTTTTTTGCTATAATTTTGTTCATAAAATAGTTCTCATCATCAATGCTGATACAGACTGTGATTCAGAACAGAGTTCTGCTGTTGATCTGCTGATTTTCAAAATTGAGACTGCTTAATAAGAAGAAAAAGAAGATATTATTAATGAGTATATTATTTATAAAGACTTAAATGAGAATCTCTATTACATATTAAAGATTCTTGTCAGTCAATCATCTCTTTATATGAACAAATCATTTCTTGCAGTTCTCTTAAGTAAGAACAAAGATTGAACATTGCTTTATAAAGAACAATGAGTTGTGTTCTTGATTCATAGTGATGATTGACACACAGTATAAGAATTGAAGATAAAAGAGTGTGTTGTAAAGATGAATGTAATAATAAAAGAGATATGTATATGTACTGTCTGCTTACAGCAATGTAGAGAATGCTTATTTATCAATACTTAATTTATATTAAGCTGTCAAATTGTTGTGCTTATCATGCTTATCTTATTTTGCTTTAATGAGCAGCATATTAAGAACTGTCTATTTGTTTTGCTTCAATGAGCAGCATATTAAGAGCTGTATATACTAGATCAGTCTGCACTTTCTTTAAGAAGTCTTTTGTTAATTTAAGCTCATAATTTATTGAAAAAATAATGAGTACTTGTGCTATCTGTTTATTTAGTGAATTTAATGTGTCAATGTTGACTACAATTAACTTAAGTATAATTAAATTGATTGCAGAAGCTCTGTCATCTAAGGCAGAAGAAAACTCTGTTAGCTTCTTATGCTAAGATTAAAGAAGTCAAGAAAGTAAATAGAGCACTGCACTTCTCAATATAGATAATGTTTTAAAGTTTGATTCTGTCTTTTAATTTAATTATCAGTTTATGAATAAAAGATGATGCTTAGTCTTTGCTTCATTTAAAGTTGATAATAGAATTCAAATCAATATATATTAATAAAGATTGATTCTCAGTCTAAAACAATATCTCTGAGTTCTTTATAGCAGCATATGATCTGTTCAATATATATATCAGCTAACTTGATCACAGTGAGTTTTTTAATGACAGAAACATATTGAGTTATCTTTGTAAAATAATTCATAATTATCAATATAAAGTTATAAACATTAATTTCTTGTCTGCTAAGCAGCAAGTCAGTGACTATATTCATTGTTATCTTCTTTTATAGTTAAGTAGATAATGACAATGACTGTAATTCATCATATAAGTAATGTCTTGATACTTAAATTCTTAAACATACAGTACACAAAGCAACATATTTTTAAACATTATTTATTATATTAACTCAATAATACTTTCTAAACAACAAATTAATTGTTCTGTCTACTTCATAATGTTCTGCTAAAACATTGTCATAATGCAGCTTCATTAACTCATTCTTAATGACTTTGTCAAATAATATGTATATCTTATTTTTGTAACAAAGTAATTCAATGAAATTAAACATTCACAAACTATTACTAATATCTTAATAACTACAATTACTCTGTAATTTCAAGTCTTATTACATCTTTACTGTTAAAACATCAGTGTTCTGCAAGAAATAAATAAGTTTAAAAAAGAATAATTATTTCTCATTATGTACTGTTTTGTTGTCAGTCACTTTCTGAATCAATATACATGAAATGAACTGTTTATAATCAGTAATTTCAGCAACAAAGTTAAGCAGCTCTTCTACTATGTTGTATATAGATAAATTAAATGTATAATCATTGTTCTTTAATTCATTTCCAAATAAAGACTTTCTAAATCTTCTGTTAACTTATTCTTAACAGTCATGATCTTCAGTCTGAATACTTAATCAATATTTAAATATCATTTAAAAATTAAGTAAGTGATTTAAATGCTTCAATGTGTCAAAGCTGATCAGATAATTAATGAAATAAAATATTTTTTATTAATAAAGATACATTCAATAACTGTAATTAAGATTCACTTAACTTCAGTGCTTTTGTAATTTCTGAGATTTTCTGTATTTATTAGAATTTTAAGAGAACTTAAAATGCTTAATAAAATATCTATCTTGTTTTTGTTATAGACATTTTTTAACAGAATAGCAGAGTCATTCAGTTCAATATTTATCATAGTAAATCACTGCATCATCTTATCATAAATATTGTAATTATGTTGTGCTAAGTTTAATGTTTTAACTCTTCTAGTCTTCAGCTTAAAATGATGTTCATAAAAGTCTTGTAATCAGTTCTTGCTCAGCAGTCAAATATCATTGTTGACAGTAAAGATTTGAAAAGTGCAGAAATGCTGATGTGTGATTATGAGTGTGAGAAAGTAGAGAAATTTAACAGAAAGAGAATATTTACATTTAGATTTGTGCAGAACATATTTAATTAGAGTCTTCTCTTTATACAGTATGAGATATTGCTACTTGACTGCCTTGTCTTTCTGTGAAGATCTGTTGTGAGCATAGTGTCACAATGTGACTTTACTGAGTTCAGACAGTATGTTGATGGTTTTCTGCCTTGTGATCTTATCACATGTTGCTGTAGAAAGATTAGCGAGGTGCATGATCAGCATGGTCAGTTTCTCTTGAAAATGAGAAATATGCAGAATCACAGCAGAAAGTGCAGATGATGCAAGCAGATTGTCTGCTTAATCATTTTTGAGAAAAGAGTGAGAAAGTGAACAGCATGAAATTGCATGAAATCATCCTGATATCATAAAAGTGTCACAGCTCTTATAGCATGACCATGATGACCTTGAACACCACTACAATAGCTTGATAGAAAGTGTGAATCTGTATAGAGTAAGATTTTAACATATACAACAAGGTATGTGAGTATTCTGTGTAGAATCTAAGTCTTTATATTACATGTTGAACAATATTGATTGAGTATTGAAGTAATCTCTGAATTAGCACTAAGTAGAGATGAAAATGATTGTGTGTAAACTGCACTATGTCTGTGGTAATTTTTAGTAACAATAGTGCAGTGACCTAGGAAATTGCTTTGAAAGTAGAGTAAAAGACTTTGCTGATTTATGCAACTGCATAAAAGACTTGAATGATAGTCAGTCTGTAAAAAAGACTCAGATAAACAATCTTTCAGACTTCTTGCTGTCACTCTCATCACTGTAGTTTATGTCACTGTCATTTACATCATCACTGTCATTAAAATTGTCACTGTTGCTTATGCACTGTTGTCAACATCATTTCTTACATTATCACTGTTTATGATCTTGTGCAGAGCCTGTCAATTAAGAAATAAAGCATTCTCAGAAGAAATAGACAGCTCTGATAAAGTTAATATTGTGATGTTGATGACAGTGAGGTGAAATTGTGTAGAAATGAGTGATGTTGAGAATGATGATGAGATTGAAATGCATTGATTTGTGAATGTAAACATCACAATCTTAATGACAGCAATATGTTTACTAGAAATAAAGAGTTAGCATTGACATTGAGACTATCTGAGTCTTTTTTAAGAGCTAACTATTATTTAAGTCTTTTATGCAGTCACATGAAATCAGTGAAGTCTTTTACCTTAATAATTAATTATAATTATTGTCACAGCATGCAGAAGTGATGAAGGTTTGTCTAAATTATCTATCTAACTATATTGATAAGATTCTAACCTGATATGTGACTTGATCCTCAGTTACAACTGTTGTAAGCAAGAATCAAGTTCTACCCTCTGTGACTGCTCAAAACAGTTGCCTCTAGCCTGATTAAGGACTTGTCTGAGGACTTGTTTTTGTGGCAAAACCTCTCTATTGTTTCTTACAAAGTACTCTCTCAACATTCAAAGTCTCTCAGCTCTCATTGATGATCAAGCTGGCCGAATAGCTGAACAGAAGTAGGAGAATGGTTGTGGTGATAGAGTCAGGCTTACATGAAGAGTGAGACATATACAAATGTTTGGTTCAATATTGAGCTGCAAGCGAAAGGGTGACATCAGGGGCTCAGGTTTGGAGTTCTCCTGTTACACAGGGCACATGTGGTTGCCACATACCTTAGGTGGTACCTTACAGGCTACCTACGGTACTCTCCACTGCCAAAGGGTACTCATAAGGTACTTCCTCAACCCTAACTAACGCCTTGCGGTGATGAAGAAAAGAATAAGCAAGAGATGTTGAGATGTCATGGTCGACAGTGATAGACACAGATGTGAAGTCGCAACAAAGAAGTACTTTCTCCTCCTCCTCGTTGTCTTCACGGCAGATCTATCTGATGCGCCAACAGTGACGCTGTTGATCCGTCAGTTCTTTGACTAAAATCCTTAGTATCATTGCCGGATTCGAATCTTCCCGTCCTGTGTAAGTACCTTACCTACTCTTCTTTCCTCATCCCTTTCAACCAACGTAGCTGTTGCTATCTGCTATGAGGTCCAATTGATATCAGCCAATATTGATACGATGGCTTACTTGATTCAGCCTTGTCATGTCTGTGGCTACGAAAGCCATCTTTTCGTTTTCGTTCGCTTCTACCTTAGGTACAGTAAGATACAGCACCGAACAGCATGACTGTGTTGATCCCAATCTTTATCGATAAGCAACCGAGCCATCACTAACGTACTTGCCACCTAGTCGAGCCAGCCACCTAAGCGAGCCACCTCAAAATCTCATAGAAACCATGAACATTTAGAAATTCATAACTTCAGAACATCTATATCAAATTCAGGGAGTGTAGTTTAATTTGACATTATATGAATATATTTACTTATAGCTCTATTATAATTCAATAAAAATACATAATCTTGAGTTCTTCACTTATAAAAGCTGTAATTTATGAAATTTATAATTATATCATACTTCTACAATTAATTCTTGCAACTCTTATATAATATTTTTATTCTTAATTGATTTATCTATTTTCTGAGCAGAATATCAATTCTTAAGTAAATACATCATAATGTGGTAAAGTTATGAATTTTCAAAATATTACTATTGTATGAGATCTTGAGGTGGCTCGCTTAGGTGGCTGGCTCGACTAGGTGGCGAAGACGTTAGCCCGTCGCCCAAGCACGTTCCTTACCAAGAAGAACGATCTCAACATACATAGCCGATACTACCAAGAACTCCATGAAGAACTGTTAGACCATACGACAACTGCTCTTTGTCATCCGATCTGGCGGAAATTGGCATGGACCTTGATTGATCTGCCGAGAAGAACGGCAGCAGCGGCGAGCTCCCTCCCATAGCAACCGCGTCAGCGAAAATCACAGCGTCATGACATCCGCCTAGCGCGTCATCTCCCCTCTCATCCCACTCTCAAGCCAACAACAACAACAACATACCTTAGGGTCTAAAACCCTCCACCCTCCCTCCCTACCCCATTTCCTCCTCGCCCAACCCATCAATGCCACTCCCCACACCCCCCATCCTCCGCCCACACCTTACCCTCCTCAACCTCTCCCTCTCTCTCAGCGCCCTAACAGCCAGCATGTCCACCACCCCCGCCCCCTCATCCTCCTCCCCCTCTTCCTCAAACCATCCACCCACACTCCCCACCACCTTCCCCACCACCCCCTACCACCCCCG
>JAABUY010000804.1_pt1 | contig 49050 bp, 41 predicted proteins | sample 5560271 | NCBI WGS metagenome assembly JAABUY01 (sample SAMN10711886, study PRJNA513374) | rock metagenome | isolation source: Antarctica rocks | place: Antarctica: Victoria Land, University Valley | reverse complement strand
AGGATTGCTGCTGCCCGTCCGCGAACGTCACCGTGATGCGGAGCGACACCGGCCTGAACAGCAGGGCTGCGATGCGGCCGAGCAGTGTGTAGCGTACCGCGATCCTGGCGAAGGTCACGGACGCGAATGGCGCCGTCGACACGGGCACGGCCTCGTCGAACCCGGCGATCGCCTGTCGGAGATCACCGAGCCTCAAGGCTGCGGGAACGGCGCGGCGCCGCAGGACCAGGAACGATTCGAAGCTGCATTCGGGGCTGTAGAGCCGCATGAGGTCCGGCCAAAGCGTACCTTCCGCGAAATTCGGGTAGCGGTGATCGATCGTCAGGGATCCGTACCCGGGTTCCTGTCCGAAGATGATCCGATCGGGTGCCCGCGGTCCCTGGATGAAGGCGCGGTTGGCGGCCAGCAGTTCGGGCGTATAGGTCGCATATTCCTGAAAGCTCGGTCGGGGTTTGTAATCGAGACCGCTGGCGAGCACGCGGCTCTGGATCGACGGAATGACGTCTAGGCTGCCTTCCAAGTGAGGCAGCGGGAAGAGTTCGCGAAGTTCCTGCCAGCGTTGCGCCTTGTCGTCGTCGACTGCGGCCGCGAAAGCCCAGGGATGCCGCAGCAAGCGCCACCCCGCAGCGAGCTGGCCGGTCGGTTTCGATACGAGTCGATCCCACTCGACCGCGAGTGCCGTCGTCACCCTGGCTGTGCGGGACGCGCCGGGGTCCGCCGATGACGCCGAGAGCACGATGGCCCCTGCCACAGCGCAGGCCAGCACCGCCCATGCGGCATCGCGACGCCAGGTGCGGAGCACGGTCCAGGCCAGCAACATCGCGACGAGGGCCAAGCCGCTCCAGGCGATCGTGGTGTGAAGGTCCTGGCGCACGAACCCCGCCTTCAGCAGCATGATGACGGTGAGGGCGGTGGCCAGCGGCAGCGCCAATCGCGACCGGCCCGGCGCGGCGCATCCGGCCGCCACCGCGAGCGCCAGCAGAAGGCCGGCCGAAGACGCGAAAGCCAGGATTTCCCCATTGCTGCCCCGGAACGCCATGGCGTCGCTGTAGCCCGCCACGACCTGCTCCTGCAGGCGCAGGAAGGCCGGCAGATCGGCGAGGCTTTGACCGTAGGCCAGGTCGCCCGCGAGGAAGCCCGCGAGGAACGGCAGGGTGAGGACCGGCCGACGCCGTTTCATCAGCAGCGCGGCGTCGGCCACGAGGAACGGCGGCAGCGCCGCGACCGGGAAGCCCATCTTGGCCATGCCGACGGCGCCGATAACCGCCGCCATGGCGATGGCGAGCCAGGTGGCATCGCGTCGCGCCCGTGCAGGCCCTAGAACCAGAAGGACGGGCAGCAGCGGCAGAACCATGACGACGGCGTCGATGAAGTCGGCCGCGCTCGAGGCGACGAGGCCGATGGCCGCGACCATGGCCAACGTCGTGCCGGGGCCGGAGCTCAGGCCGTCATCGTCGGCCGGTACCAGCATGACCGCACAGCCACCGAAGAGCAGGCATGTCACAAGGACGAGGGGGAGCGTCAAAGACAGGTAGGCGGCGTTGCCGTAATGCGTGACCAGCGTGGAGGCCGGGCCGTAGGGGAAAGCGACATCGACGCCCCATCGCAGATGCCGATCCGCCGCCTCGCCCAGGGCCGCGGTCCAGGACGCATCGAGCCCCACCTGAGGCACGGCCGTGATGAAGGGTCGAAACACCGCAATCGCCATCCACACGGCAAGACCGACCGCGGCGGCGGCGTCACGCAGAGCCGTAGCGCGCCCGACGTGCTTCGGGCGCCACGACTGGCGCGGCGCCGGGTTTCGGACGGGGCCATCGGCCACCGCGGCGCCGATGGCCCCGACCGGGTCATCGCCCGGCCGCAGACGAGCGGAAGGTGTAGGATCAGTCATTCAGACCATGGTGCGGCGGAGAAGCGCGGAGCAGCCCTGGTGCGGTGCCGCTCCGCAGGTCTCGTCTGCGGTCACCGTAGCGCGGTGCGCAAGCTGGCGCGCCTGCCTCCAACAGGCCGAGCCGTTCAGACCCGCCCGTTGAAGCCACGACTGGCCGTGCCGAGGTGCTCCTCGATGATAGCGATGTTGCGCAGATTGGCCTTGAAGCCCATGTCGAACAGGTCGCCCAGAAGGGGCACGAGACCGGCCGCGGCTTCCACGCCGACATTGGCCAGCATGCGCGCGATCTTGTCGCGAGGCACGCCGAGCTTGCGGGCTTCGTTGACGATGTAGAGCGAAATGCCGGCCAGGACCGCATCGCCAGCCGCCGGCGTGAGACCGATGAGGCTGTTGAGGCCGAATCGGAACCGCGTGCCGGGGATCCGGAAGGCTCCGTCGACCGCCCAGGCGATCGTCTTCAGGCGCGACAGGCGTGCCGCGGCCGAAGCCGCGCTCGAGGCGGCACGCGACTCGAAGGTGGAGTAGGTCATGGGGCTGCTCCGTAGGCCTCGTCGAGAGGCGAGTTGGAAGTGGGGATGGATCCCGCCGGGATCAATCGGGCACGCTGCGGAACCCGCAAACCCGTCGCCCTTCCCCCGGACCGGCAGGCTGCCCATCTCCCGGGCCGACCGCCCCTGTCACCTGATCGAGACCGATGACCCGCACGTCCCTGCTCCTGTTCGGCTTCCTGGCGGTCTTCCTTGCTCCCGTGGCGCTGAGGGCGGCCCTCTACTGGCGGGGCCCGGCTTTCGACTGGTGGAGCGCCGACCGTTCGAGCACCGGCCTGCTGCCGGCCGCGCATCAGCATCCCGAGGCCGCCGTGCGGATCTTCGCGGCCCGCACGGTGAGCTGGCGCGGCATCGTCGCGGTCCATAGCTGGATCGTGATGAAGGACGCGGGCGCGCCGCGCTACCAGCGCTACGACCTCACCGCCTGGGGCGACCCGATTCGCATCGACGGCTTCGACCCGGACGGACGCTGGTTCGGGCAGGTACCCGATACCGTCTATGCGGCCGACGGCCCACCGGCCGAAGCGCTGCTGCCACGCATGCGCGAGGCGATCGCCTCGTACCGCTACCGGAACCGCGGCGACTATCGGGCCTGGCCGGGGCCGAACTCCAACACCTTCGTGCAGGCGGTGCTGGCGGCCGTGCCGGAGAGCGGTGCCGTGCTGCCGCCGACCGCGGTCGGCAAGGATTATCCGCTCGACGGACGCATCGTGGGCGTGGCGCCATCGCGCACCGGCTTCCGCGTCTCGTTCGGCGGCTATCTGGGCCTGATGGTCGGCTGGATGGAAGGGATCGAGGTCAACATTCTGGGCGGCGTCGTCGGGGTCGACCTCAGGCGCCCCGCCATCAAGCTGCCCGGTGTGGGGCGTGTCGGCCTCTGACCGGACGCGGCCGCCGCGGTTGCGCCGCGTAGGACGGTCCCGCATAAGACGGCCTCGAAGGCCCGCCCGGAAGGATGGATCATGAACGCACCGGAGGCCGCATTCGCGCCCGCCCGTCTCAGTCACCTCCAGATCCGGTCCATCGTCATCGGCCTGATGACCGCCATGCTCCTGGCGGCCCTCGACCAGACCATCGTGGCGACCGCCATGCCGACCATCGGACTCGACCTCGGCGACGCCCAGAACCTGCCCTGGATCGTCACGGCCTACCTGCTGGCCTCGACCGCCGTGACGCCGCTCTACGGCAAGCTGAGCGACATCCACGGCCGTCGGGTGATGCTGCTGATCGCCATCTCGACGTTCAGCCTCGGCTCGCTGGTCTGCGCGCTGGCCCCCAGCATGGTGGTCCTGGCCCTGGCGCGCGGCCTTCAAGGCGTCGGCGGCGGCGGCCTGATCGCCCTGGCCCAGACCATCATCGGCGACATCATGTCGCCGAAGGAGCGGGCGCGATACCAGGTCTACATCGCGAGCGTCTTCGTGACGGCGTCGATCGCCGGGCCGCTGCTCGGGGGCTTCTTCGCCCAGCACCTCCACTGGTCGCTGATCTTCTGGATCAACCTGCCGATCGGGTTCCTGGCGTTCTGGCTGACCAACGACAAGCTCAAGCTGCTGCCGCGCCACGAACGTCGCCACCGGCTCGATTATCTCGGCGCCGCCCTGCTGATCGTGGCCTCGACAAGCCTGTTGCTGGCCCTGAGCTGGGGCGGGGTGCGCTACGCTTGGGGATCCGGCATCGTGCTGGCTCTTCTCGCGATCGCGGCGCTCGGGTCCTGCTGCTTCGTGGCGCGCCTGCTCAAGGCGCCCGAGCCGCTCATCCCCATGGCGGTGCTCTCCGACCAGGTGGTCTACAGCGCCACGCTGGCGGCCTGCTTCGCCATGGGCACCTTCATCGGCCTCGCCATCTACGTGCCGATCTACTTCGAAGGCGTGCTCGGCCTCACGGCCAGCCGGTCCGGCCTGGCGCTGGTGCCGCTCATGGTCGGTACCGTGATGGGCGCGACCCTGTCGGGCCGGTCCATGCTGTATTTCAGCCGCTACAAGGTGATCCCGCTCGTCATGATGGGCATCAGCGTCGCCTGCTGCGCCACGGTCGCGGTCTACGGCCGGGCGCTGCCGTTCCCGCTGCTCGAGACGCTGTTCCTGCTGCTCAGCATGGGGCTCGGCACCATCCTGCCGCTCAGCACCATCACGATCCAGAACACCGTGCCGCCGCACCAACTCGGCATCGCCACGGCCAGCATGAACTTCTTCCGGTCGCTCGGCGGTGCCCTCATCGTGGCGGCCTTCGGCACGATCGTGCTGGGCGGCACCGCCGGGGGCGGCATCGTGGGCCATGACATGGAGAGCCTGATCCGCGGCGCCGACGCCGACCATCTGGCCACGACGTTCCGTTCCGTGTTCTGGGCCGCCTGCCTGGGCCTGTGCCTCGCCTGGTTCTTCCTCGCCATCATGGAGGAGCGACCCTTGCTGGACCGCCGCAAGGAGAAGCTCGACGACGCGCTCGAGGCCGAGGTGCCGAGCCCCCTGATGCTGGATTAGCGCTCTCCCCGAGCCAGCGCGCCGGTTCACCCGCGCGGCCGGACGTGCCATGGTCGCCCGATCGAGAGTCGGCGGACGACCGGGGGGAGGGCAGGACTTTGGCCGAGGATTTCAAGAAGGCGGCGCTCGACTATCACCGCTATCCGACGCCGGGTAAGCTCTCGGTCGAGCCCACCAAGCGCATGGCCACGCAGCGCGACCTGGCGCTCGCTTACTCGCCCGGCGTCGCGCACGCCTGCGAGGCCATCGTGGCGGACCCCGAGGCCGCGCGCGACCTCACGGCGCGCGGCAACCTCGTCGGCGTCATTTCCAACGGCACGGCCGTGCTGGGCCTCGGCAACATCGGGGCGCTGGCCGGCAAGCCCGTGATGGAGGGCAAGGCGGTCCTGTTCAAGAAGTTCGCCGGCATCGACGTCTTCGACATCGAGGTCGATGCCACCGACCCGGACCGCTTCGTCGACGTCGTGGCGGCCTTGGAGCCGACCTTCGGGGCCATCAACCTCGAGGACATCAAGGCCCCCGAGTGCTTCGAGATCGAGCGGCGCCTGCGCGACCGCATGAAGATCCCGGTGTTCCACGACGACCAGCACGGGACCGCCATCGTGTGCGCGGCCGCCGTCACCAACGGCCTGCTGCTGCAGAAGAAGACCCTCGCCGATGTGCGGCTCGTCACCTCGGGGGCGGGCGCCGCGGCGCTGGCCTGCGTCGACCTCCTGGTGTCGATGGGCCTCAGGATCGAGAACGTCACCCTCACGGACATCAAGGGCGTGGTGCGGGCCGGGCGCGGCGACGACATGGCGCCCAACATGGCGCGCTACGCCCGGGTTAGCGAGGCTCGCACGCTCGGCGATGCGCTGCCCGGCGCCGACGTGTTCCTCGGCCTGTCGGCGCCCCGCGTGCTGAAGCCCGAATGGCTGAGCCTCATGGCGGATCGACCCATCATCCTGGCGCTCGCCAATCCCGAGCCCGAGATCACGCCCGAACTCGCCCGCGCGGCGCGGCCCGACGCGCTGATCGCCACGGGCCGCTCGGACTATCCGAATCAGGTCAACAACGTGCTCTGCTTCCCCTTCATCTTCCGCGGGGCGCTCGACGTCGGTGCGACGAGCATCGACGAGGCCATGAAGATCGCGGCCGTGGAGGCCATCGCCGAACTGGCGCGGATCGAGGTCAGCGAGGTCGTGGCCAGCGCCTACGGCGGTCAGGCGCCGGTATTCGGACCCGACTATTTCATCCCGAAGCCCTTCGACCCGCGGCTGATCCTCCAGGTAGCGCCGGCCGTCGCCAGGGCCGCGATGGAGAGCGGCCTGGCGCGACGCCCCATCGCGGATTTCGACGCCTATGCGCGCGACCTCGAGCGATTCGTGTTCCGCTCCGGGCAACTGATGCGTCCGGTCTTCGAGGCGGCGCGGCGGCGGCCCCAGCGCGTGGTCTATGCCGAGGGCGAGGACGAGCGCGTGCTGCGGGCCGTGCAGACCGTGATCGACGAGAAGCTGGCCGAGCCGATCCTGATCGGCCGACGCGAGGTCGTCGACCGCAAGGCGGCCGAACTCGGGCTCAGGCTGCGGGCCGGCGCCGGCGTGACCGTCTTGGACCCCGAGGAGGACGACGCCGTCTTCGGGCCGCTGACGGCCGCCTACCAGAAGCTCGTCGACCGCCGCGGCGTGCCGCCCGAGGCCGCGGAGCGCCGCATGCGGACCCGGCTCTCCGTCCCGGCCGCCATGCTGCTGCAGTCGGGCCAGGCCGATGCGGCGCTGGTCGGCGGAACCGGCGATTGGTCGCGTCATCTGGCCTACGTGCTGCCGCTCGTGCGCAGCAGCGCCGAGGGCGGCCGCGCCTTCGCCATGTCGGGGCTGATCCTGCAAAGCGGCGCGCTGTTCATCTGCGACACCCACGTCAACCACGAGCCCACGGCCGAGCAGGTGGCCGAGATGACGCTGCTGGCCGCCGAGGAGGTGCGCCGCTTCGGCGTCGTGCCCAAGGCGGCGCTGCTGTCGCATTCGAGCTTCGGCGCCTCGGCCTCTCCGAGCGCCCGCAAGATGCGCCGCGCGCTCGCCATCATCCGGGCGCAGGCGCCCGACCTCGAGGTCGACGGCGAGATGCACGCCGACGCGGCGTTGAGCGAGCCGCTGCGCGAGCGCCTCGTGTCGAACAGCCCGCTCGAAGGCGCCGCCAACCTCCTGATCATGCCGAACCTCGACGCCGCCAACATCGGCCTGACGCTGCTCGGCGCTGCCGCGGGAGGCCTGCAGGTCGGGCCGATGCTGCTCGGGCTCGCCAAACCGCTGCATGTCCTGGTGCAGAAGGTGACGGCGCGCGGGATCGTCAACATGACGGCGCTCGCGGCCTCGCAGGCCGGCAGCGCGGGTTGATCCTCCCCTTCGCTGGCCACCCCCGTCCCGCTTCGCGGGCGGGGTCCCCTGGCCAGCTTCGCCCGCTACACGATGGAGGATCCTCCGCCCGCACGGAGGACGCGCGAACGCCGTGAGCCAACACCTAATCACCCACATGGCCTTCGACGCTCCACCTCGGGGTCTTGCCAGCCTCCCTGCGGTTTGTTACTTGACCGACCTCGCCGAGATCCGGGGCCTGCCCGGAGCGACGTGGGTGGCGGCCATGGCGGAATTGGTAGACGCGCTAGCTTGAGGTGCTAGTTGGGAAACTAGTGGAGGTTCGAGTCCTCTTGGCCGCACCAGTGTCTCGCGTTGCAGAGCTTGCTGCCATCGTCGAGGCCGCATGAAAACCATCGTTACCGTCGGGGAGATCGTCGTCGAGATCATGGCGACGGAGCGTGGCGACGGGTTCCTCGAACCGCTCACCCTGGTCGGACCCTTTCCGTCGGGCGCCCCTGCCATCTTCATCGACCAGGTGGGCCGGCTCGGCCAGCCCTGCGGCATGATCGGGCGGGTCGGAGACGACGATTTCGGGCGGCTCAACGTTCATCGACTCGCGGCCGACGGCGTCGATGTTTCCGCCATCGCGGTCGATCCCGAGGCCGCCACGGGCAGCGCCTTCGTGCGCTACCGCCGCGACGGCAACCGCGACTTCGTGTTCAACATCAAGCACAGCGCCAACGGCGGCATCGCGCTCGACCCCGCGGCCTGGGCGCTGATCGGCCGCGCCGACCACATCCACGTCATGGGCTCGTCGCTGTTCTCCCCCGCCATCGTGGCCGTGACCCAGGACGCCGTCGCGGCCGTGAAGGGCAGGGGCGGCAGCGTGTCGTTCGACCCCAACATCCGCCACGAACTTCTCGACCTGCCCGGGATGCGCCAGGCCCTCGCCGTGCTGCTGAAACGGTGCGACCTGTTCATGCCGAGCGGCCCCGAACTGCACCTCTTCGCCGAAGGGGGCGATGACCAGGCCGCGGTCGCGGCGATCCTCGAACAGGGCGTTCAGGCGGTCGTGGTCAAGCGCGGGGCCGATGGCGCCGACTACCACGATGCGGCCGGCACCGTCCGGCAGCCGGCTCTCGCGGTCGACGAGATCGACCCGACCGGGGCCGGCGATTGCTTCGGGGCTATTTTCGTGACCTGCTGGCTGCGCGGCATGGCGCCCGCCCAGGCCTTGCGCTACGCCGCCGCCGGCGGCGCCCGCGCGGTGTCGCGCCAGGGGCCGATGGAAGGCGCGTCGAGCTTCGCGGAACTCGACGCCTTCCTGGCCGATCACGCGAGCCGCCGCCGATGACCCGTTTCGCGATTGCCGACATCGCCCGCCTGCACCATGCCGGCACTCGGGTGGGCATCACCTCGGTCTGCACGGCCCACCCGCTGGCCATCGAGGCCGCCATGCTGCAAGCTATGGCCGACGACGCGCCGGTGCTGATCGAGGCGACCTGCAACCAGGTCAACCAGGACGGCGGCTACACCGGCATGACGCCGCAGGCGTTCCGCACCTTCGTGCTCGGCATCGCGGGCCGCGTGGGCTTCGATCCGGCCCGGCTGATCCTCGGAGGCGACCACCTCGGCCCCAATCCCTGGAAGGCGCTGCCGGCCGAGCAGGCCATGCGCCATGCCGAAACCATGATGGTGGGCTTCGCGCGGGCCGGCTTCACCAAGCTCCATCTCGACACCAGCATGGGCTGCCGGGGCGAGCCCGCGGCACTGCCCGACGACCTTACGGCCGCGCGCGCGGCCCGGCTCGCGGGCATGGCCGAGAAGGCTGCCGCGGCCGCCGGTCTACCGCTCCCGTGCTATGTCATCGGAACCGAGGTGCCGGTGCCGGGTGGCGCGCTAGAAGCGCTGGACAACCTCGAGGTCACCCGTCCCGAAGCGGCGCTTCACACCGTCGCGGTGCATCGGTCGGCCTTCGGGGCGGCAGGGCTGGAGCGGGCCTTCGCCCGGGCAGTCGGCATCGTGGTGCAGCCCGGTGTCGAGTTCGGCCACGCCGACGTGATCCCGTACCGGCCCGAACGGGCGCGCGGGCTCGCGGCCGTGCTGCGCGACATGCCGCAATTCGTCTTCGAGGCGCATTCGACCGACTATCAAAGTGCGGCAGGCCTCCGGGCCCTCGTCGACGACGGCTTCGCCATTCTCAAGGTCGGCCCTGGCCTCACCTTCGCGCTGCGCGAAGCGCTCTATGGCCTCGATCATATCGCCGACGTGCTCGACCCGTCGCGCAAGAATGCCGACGTGCTCGACCCGTCGCGCAAGCATGCCGACGTGCTCGACCCGTCGCGCAAGGATGCGGACGTGCTCGACCCGTCGCGGCCCGGAGGCACGGCGCTGCGCGGTTCGATGGAAAGGCTGATGCTGGCCGAGCCCGGCCACTGGCAACGCTACTACGAGGGCGAGGGCGCTCAACTCTTCGCCCAGCGGCATTTCAGCTACAGCGATCGTATCCGATACTACTGGCCTCATGCCGAGGCCCGGGCCGCCGTCGCCGGACTGATGGAACGGCTCGGCAACGGCCCCGTTCCGGAAACGCTGGTCAGCCAATATCTGCCGCGCCTGGCAGAGGCCGTGCGCGACGGTTCCGTCTGGCCCGTGCCGCGCGATCTCGTGATGGCCGCGGTCCGGACCGCGCTCGCACCTTACAGCGCCGCCTGCGCCGCTTGAGCGCCGTTTCAGGCGACGGCTTGCAGCGCTCGGGCTTGGAGTCCATGAGACTTGGCGTGAGGAAGACGGAGCCGCTGGATCGGCACCGCGACGGGAAGAAAGCGGCATGCAATTGCAGGGCAAGGTGGCCGTGGTGACGGGTGCGGCGCGCGGCATCGGGCGCGCCATCGCGGAGCGCTACGGCCGGGAAGGCGCAAGGGTCGTCATCGCGGACCTCAACGAGGCGGGAGCGCGGGAGGTCGCCACCGCGGTCGGCAACGGCGCGCTCGGCCTGAGGCTGGACGTCACGGCCCAGGATTCGATCGACGCCCTGGTGGCGCGCGTGGTGGCCGAATGCGGCGGCGTCGATATCCTGGTCAACAATGCCGGACTGTTCGACCTCGCGCCGATCGTCGAGATCACGCGCGAGAGCTACCGCAGGGTCTACGCCGTCAATGTCGAGGGCCTGCTGTTCACCATGCAGGCCGTGGCCAGGCAGATGATCGTCCAGGGGCGGGGCGGCAAGATCATCAATTTCGCGTCCCAGGCGGGCCGGCGCGGGGAAGCGCTCGTGGCGGTCTATTGCTCGTCGAAGGCCGCCGTCATCAGCCTCACCCAGAGCGCCGGGCTCGACCTCATCAAGCACCGCATCAACGTCAACGCCATCGCGCCGGGCGTCGTCGACAACGAGCATTGGGAGCACGTCGATGCGATGTTCGCGCGCTACGAGAATCTGGCGCCGGGCGAGAAGAAGCGTGCCGTCGGTGCTGCGGTGCCGTTCGGCCGTATGGCACGGCCCGAGGAGATCGGCGGACTCGCGACCTTTCTGGCCAGTGCCGATGCCGATTACATCGTGGCCCAGTGCTACAACATCGATGGCGGCAACTGGATGAGCTGACGGTGGCCGTTTTCGCTGGCGCATGTCGGCAACAGCATCACATGCTTTAGCTGGTCCGCTGTCCCTATTGCGGCTTCCTGAATTTCAGCACGAAATTGTCGGGCTCGCCGATGGCCGCGTATTTATCGCGGTCCTGGGCGCCGAGCGCGAAGGTGGGTCCCAGGGTCCAGACGCCGCGCGGCCAAGCCGCCGTGTCCTTGGGATTGGCCTCGATCTCGGACGAGCCGACGAACTCGAAGCCCGCCAGCTGCGCCAGACCCTTGGCGTAATCTTCTCGGACGTAACCATCCGCCGCCCTGATGTCCTGCTCGATGTTGCGGTTGCCGCGGTGATCCTCCAGCGCCAGGACGCCGCCGGGCCTCAATGCCTTGTAGAAATCCACCAAGGCCTCCTCGGCGAAGCCCTGCTTCATCCACAGATGCAAGTCGCGGAAGCTCAGGATCAGGTCGACTGAGCCGGGTGGCGCGATGGCGTCCTGGTCGGACCCCAGCGCCGTTACCTTGACGACGCCGAAAGCCGCCGGATCCTCGGCCAGCCTGCGCTTGAAATAGGCGGCCCGCTTCGACGCCGCGTCATGGCCTGGGCTATCGGCGGCCTGCCATTCGAGCGCCGCGTAGTAGACGCCGTGGTCGTGGAGGTAGGGTGCCAGGATCTCGGTCCAGTAGCCTCCGGTGGGCCAGACCTCCACCACGGTCGACGTCGGCTGGAGGCCGAAGAAGCTCAGCTCTTCGAGCGGGTGACGGGCCGCGTCGCGATCGAGGAACTTCGGGCTGCGCGACGGCCCGCCGACAGCGGCTGCAAGCGCCGGGTCCACGGGTGCGGGCGCGTCGGCGGCCGATCCGGTGCCGGAGTTCGCGAGCAGGACCAGGGCCGCGATGCCGAGGACGCGCGAGGATATTGGGCCCATGCGATCCTTTCAGGCCCGTGCGAGCCGGTCACGGTTGAGCCGCCACACGGAGACGTTCAGCGCACCCGCGATCGTGACCCAGAGCAGGTAGGGCATCAGGAGCCAGGCCGCGGCAGTGCTGATCGGCGCGAAGCCCGAGATCGTACCGACGATCGTGATCCACATCAGGACGAGGTCGACGAAGGCGAGGTCCGGGCGGCGCAGGCCGAAGAAGAAGCCCGACCAGGCGGCATTGAACGACAGTTGCGCCGCGTAGAACGCGAACGGGACCGGCGCGAACCCTGCCTGACGCCAGGCGAGCCAACCCGACACCGCGATCGCGACGTAGAGCGGCGTCCAGACGACGGGGAAGACCCAGCCTGGTGGCGTCCACCCGGGCTTAAGCAGGGTCTCGTACCATCGCCCAGGTTTGAAGAGGGCTCCGCTCGAGGCGGCGATGCCGGCCACGACAACGAAGCCCGCGAGGCCGGCCACGTCATTCAGCTCCATGGTGTCGGGTCCTTCAACGCCAGACCAGCAGCATGATGGTGATCGTCAGGCCGGTGACCGGGACGGCCATCTCGGATGCGGGAGTGCCGTCGGTCATGGTGGCGCCAACGCCCTGCGCAACACGGGGTTGCAGGAGGCGCCCGGAGGCGTTTTGCCCCGCGGTTCAGACCAGTGCGCCATGGCAGTGCTTGTACTTGCGGCCGGAGCCGCAGGGACAGGCCTCGTTACGGCCGACCTTGCCCCAGCTCGCGACGTCGCCCGGGTCGCGGGTCCTCGGTTCGGCTTCGGCCACCGCCGCCATAACGGCGGTCGAGCCCAGGGCGTCGGAGCCGAAGTCGCCGGCCGCCAGTCTGGCGTTCATGTCGGCGACCGCCATGTCGTCGTCGCCCGTCAGCGGGTCGTTGTGGGTTGCGAACATGGGCGGCAGATCCTGGCCGATCGTGGGCTGTTCGAACGCCACCTCTACCCGCATGATCTGAGCCGTGACGATCTCGCGCAGCTTGGTGATGAGGCCATCGAACAGATCGAAGGCCTCGGACTTGTATTCGTTGAGGGGATCGCGCTGCGCCATGCCGCGCCAGCCGATGACCTGGCGGAGGTGATCCAGCACCACGAGATGCTCGCGCCACAGGTGGTCCAGCACCTGCAGGACGATCTGCTTCTCGACGTAGCGGCTGAGGTCGGGGCCGTTCTTATCGACCCGTGACGCATAGGCCTCGTCGGCCGCCTTGTGCAGGCGCTCGCGCATTTCTTCGTCGGCGATACCCTCCTCCCTGGCCCAGTCCTCGACGGGCGGCTCCAGGTTCAGTCCGTCGCGCAGAGCGCCCCTGAGGCCCGCGATATCCCAGGCTTCGGGATAGGCGTCGTGCGGCATGAAGCGTCCGACGATGTCGTCGATGACGCCGGTCCGCATCTCGCCGATGGTCTCTTCGAGCGAGTCCTGACCCATCATGTCGCGCCGCTGTTCGAACACCACCCGACGCTGGTCGTTCATGACGTCGTCGTATTTGAGGACGTTCTTGCGCATGTCGAAATTGCGGGCTTCGACCTTCTGCTGCGCCTTCTCGAGCGCCTTGTTGATCCAGGGATGGACGATGGCCTCGTTTTCCTGAAGCCCGAGACGCTTCAGCACCATGTCCATGCGGTCCGACCCGAAGATCCGCATCAGGTCGTCCTGAAGCGACAGGAAGAACTTGGAGCGGCCGGGGTCGCCCTGGCGGCCGGCGCGGCCGCGCAGCTGGTTGTCGATGCGGCGGCTCTCGTGGCGCTCGGTGCCGACGATGTAGAGTCCCCCCGCCGCGATGGCCTTCTGCTTGAAGGCCGACACCTCGGCGCGGATCTCGGTCTCCTTGGCGTCCCGCTCGGGGCCGGACTCCAGGCCGGCGCATTCCTGCGCGATCCGCATGTCGATATTGCCGCCGAGCTGGATGTCGGTGCCGCGGCCCGCCATGTTGGTCGCGATGGTGATGGCACCGGGCACACCGGCCTCGGCCACGATATAGGCTTCCTGCTCGTGGAAGCGGGCGTTCAGGATGGCGAAGAGCTTGGACGGCTTGCCGTCGTCGGCGCGGGCCGCCGCATAGAGCCCCTTGAGCGCCGTGGGATCGGTGAAGTCGATCCGTTTGAAGCCCGAGCTCGCCAGCATCTCACCGAGCTGCTCGGACTTCTCGATCGAGGTCGTGCCGACCAGCAGCGGCTGCATCTTGCTGTTGGCGTCCTCCACCTCCTTGACGATGGCGATCAGCTTCTCGGGGCCGGAGCGGTAGACCTCGTCATGCTCGTCGTGCCGCATCACGGGCTGGTTGGTCGGGATCTCGACGACATCGAGCTTGTAGATCTCGGCGAACTCGTCCGCCTCGGTGGCGGCCGTGCCGGTCATGCCGGCCAGCTTCTTGTAGAGGCGGAAGTAGTTCTGGAAGGTGATCGAGGCCAGGGTGACGTTCTCAGGCTGGACCTGGACGCTCTCCTTGGCCTCGAGCGCCTGGTGGAGCCCTTCGGAATAGCGGCGGCCCGGCATCATGCGGCCGGAAAACTCGTCGATGATGACGACCTCGTCGTTCCTGACGATGTAGTCCTTGTCACGCTGAAACAGCTTGTGGGCCTTCAAGGCTTGCTGGACGTGATGCACCAGCGTGGCGTTGGCGGCCTCGTAGAGCGAGCCCTCGACCAGGAGCCCCGCCTCGCCCAGCAGGGCTTCGATATGCTCGTTGCCGGCCTCGGTGAGGTTCGAGGAGCGCTGCTTCTCGTCGACGTCGTAATCGCCTTTGACGAGATGCGGGATCAGCTTGTCGATGCTGTTGTAGAGGTCGGACTTGTCGTCCGAGGGACCCGAGATGATGAGCGGCGTGCGGGCCTCGTCGACCAGGATCGAGTCGACCTCATCGACGATCGCATAGGCGTGACCCCGCTGGACCATGTGGTCCAGCTCGTATTTCATGTTGTCGCGGAGGTAATCGAAGCCATATTCGTTGTTGGTGCCGTAGGTGATGTCGGCCGCGTAGGCGGCCTTGCGCTCGCCATCGTCGAGCCCATGCACGATGACGCCGTAGCTCATCCCGAGGAAATTATAGACCCGGCCCATCCATTCGGCGTCGCGGCGGGCCAGGTAATCGTTGACAGTGACGACGTGGACGCCCTTGCCGGCCAGCGCGTTGAGGTAGGTCGCCAACGTCGCCACCAGCGTCTTGCCTTCGCCCGTCCGCATCTCCGAGATGCCGCCCTCGTGCAGCACCATGCCGCCGATGAGCTGGACGTCGAAGTGGCGCTGCCCGAGCACCCGCTTGGCCGCTTCCCGCACCGTCGCGAAAGCGGGAACCAGGAGGTCGTCCAGCGGCTTACCCTCGGCGAGCTGCTCGCGGAACCGGACCGTGCGGGCCGTAAGCTCGGCGTCGCTGAGCATCGAGACTTCGGCTTCGAGCGCATTGATGGCCGCGACCTTGGGCGTATAGGTCTTCAATCGCCGCGCATTGGCCGTGCCGAAAATCTTCTTAGCGAGCGAGCCGAGCATCCGTGAGAAACCTTCTCTGGGCCGCGCGGCCCAGAGCGACGCGGCTGATCGTGCCTTCGATCCCGCTGTTTAGCACGAGGATGACGGCACTGCGCATGTAGGCCGGGCAAAACGACCATTCAACGGCGGCAGGCCGGCGAGGTCGGCCGGTCGATGGAGCTCGTCGTTGAGAAACTGATGGCCATTGGGGTCCGTGACGGATAAGAGCCGCCTCGAACCCTGTCGGTGTTAGGGTCGAGCCGGACAGCTTCGCGCCGGCCGCGTGGTTGCCCTGGGTTGCTGAGACGCTATCTCACGTCCGATGCGGGACCTGCGGCTGAGGGGCCGTGCCGATCGGTGCGGGGTGCCGGGACAGGGACTTGTTCGAGGAAAGCCATCCATGCTGAAACGTAGACACGCGCCAATCCTGAGCCTGGCGGCTTCGGCCCTGATCGGCCTCGCGGCGCTCTCGCCCGCATCCGCCAAGGTCCTCGCCACCGTGAACGGCTCCGACATCACGGACGAGGACGTCCGCACCGCCACCGAGGACCTCGGCCCGTCGATGCCGGCGCAGCTCCAGGGGCCGGCGCGTGAGGCCTATGTCGTCGATTACCTCATCGACCTGAAGCTGGCGGCCCAGCAGGCCACCAGGGACAAGCTCGGCGACTCGCCCGATTTCGCGCGCAAGATGGCCTATTTCCACGACAAGGTCCTGATGGAGAACCTGCTCGGCTCCATCGCCAAGACCGCGATCACGCCGGACGCCGAAAAGAAGGTCTATGACGACGCCGCGAAGGCGCAGGCGCCCGAGACCGAGATCCACGCGCGGCACATTCTCGTGCCGACCGAGGACGAGGCCAAGGCGGCGCTGGCGCGCGTCAAGAAGGGCGAGGACTTCGCCAAGGTGGCGGACGAGGTATCGAAGGACCCGGGCTCGCAGGGTGGCGACCTCGGCTGGTTCACCAAGGACAAGATGGTGCCGGAATTCGCGGCCGCGGCCTTCAAGATGGACCCCGGCCAGGTGTCGGATCCGGTGAAGAGCGAGTTCGGTTGGCATGTCATCAAGGTCGAGGGCAAGCGTGAGAAGAGCTTCCCGCCCTTCGATCAGGTCAAGGACCAGGTGGCCCGCTATGTCGCCCAGAAGGCCCAGAGCGACGCGGTGATGAAGCTGCGCGAGGCCGCGAAGATCGACCGCGCGACCCCGCCGTCCTCGGCACCACCCAGCGTCAGCCCGGCACCGGGCGGCACCAGTCCCGCGCCGGCCGGCACCAGCCCGGCTCCGGCCGGAGAGGCGCCCAAGCCCTGATGCGCGGGCGGTGTCGGCGGAGTCTGCCCGCGCTCCGCGACGCCTGATCGCGCGGGTCAGGTCTCGATCCACCTCCCGCTCGTTCTCGTGCAGGCGGGATCCGTCTGGACGGAGCGACCGCAATCCGCAATCCCCGGTTGCGGACGACCTTTCGCAGCTTCTGCGTCCCGCCCGTGCCTGCGCCAGCATGGACGGACCCCGGTTCGGCTAGGCCCTCAGGAACGCGTTCACCTTGGCCATGGTGTCGGCCGGGAAGGCGGCATCCCAGTCGGTCGGCCAAGACGTCCGGGTGCCGTCGAGCCTTGCCGCGACATCGTCGGCCCGGTGGATCGCCAGCCTCAAGCCGTCGACAATGCCCTCCAGAGTCGGCTCGACCCCGATCAGGTTGGTCGAAATGGTCGAAAGAGCCTCGGCGGTCTTGTTGGCGAAGGTGTTGGTCACGGTGCAAAGGCCCGCCGACGCCATTTCGAGCGGTACCAGGCTCGGATGCGGCGTGAGCATGAGCGACAGCCCCACGTCGAAGCCCGACAGCATGGCGGCGTAGTCCTCGAGGCTGGTCTTCGGCCGCATCTGGAGGAAGATGCCCGGTGCGAGTTCCAGCCGGTCATGGACGCCGATCGAGCCGATGCCATGTGCAGTCCACCCCGCCGCCACGATGTCGGGATCCGCGAACAAGGACACTAGTGCCGCGATCCCCATCTCGAACATGTTGCGGGCCGCGTGATCCTCCGGCCGCGCATAGAACAGGATCCGGCGGCTGCGCCGCTCCAGCATGGCGCGATCCGGTGCGAACCGCTGGATGGCGTTGCTGAAGACCGCCGCGTTTGCTTGTCCGCCCGGCGTCTCGAACAGGCCGATGCGGTTGTCGCGGAAATAGTCACGCAGGAGGGCGGTCGAGAAGAGCCCGAAATGAGGGAAGTCGTAGGCCTGCCGCAGCAGCGCCGTGCTGGTGTTCATGGCCCCGAAGAAAGGTTCGTAATCCTGGATGAGGAACAGGAAGCGCTCCCGACCCAGCGCCGCCACGGCCCTGTGGGCCACATGGGCGCTCCAGCCGCTGGTCGCCACGAAGCCGTCCTCCGGGCTGACGTCGAGCGGCAGCGATCGTTGGTAGCGATAGGCCATCTCGACCTCATCGAAGAGGTGGCCCAGCCCGGGGTAGCGGGCGATCTTGTCGCGCCAAGTCACGAGTTGCACGTCGGTCTCGTCGAGCAAGACGATCCGGATGGCGTGACCGTCCCGGCGCAACCTCAGTGCCAGGTTGAACATGCCGATGTAACCCCCGAATAGGAGGTCGAAATTAATCGTCGCGAGCAGCAGATTGACGCGACGCGGCTGGCCAGACGAAATCTTCAGCGTGAGCGGCGAGACGTTGTGGAAGATCCACCCCACGTGACCGAACCGCATGGCCGGGACATCGCGACCGCCACGGTTCGGCGCGAAATCGATCGCGTCGGGGCTGCGGCTTACGGCCATGAGATTGCGCACCGCATGGCCGTAGCGCTGCTGTCTGATCTTCCGCGCCTGGGATCGGCGCAGGGCCTTGTACGCGGCCTGGCGAGCCCTCGAGATGAGTACGGCCCGCAGGAAATGGCCTTCGTGGTTGAGTGTCGGCCGGTTCTCGACGGAGGCCAGCAGCCGCTCGCGCAGCGCAGGCCCGACATTCGAGAGCCTCGTCAGGCGTTCGAGCACCCGCCGGGCGGAAGGCCGCATCGCGGGATGGCGGGCCAGGAGTACGTGGGCCAGCACCATCTTCTGCGCCACCAATGACTGCCGGTCCTCGGTGGCCCGCATCAGGATGGCGCGGATCGTGTGGCCGAGCGGCCCGCGATCCCGCAATGTACGGAGGATCGTGCGGCCGGCTTCCGCGAAGCCGGGAGCGTCGGCGTCGCGCTTGTGCCCGATCACGTTCTCGCCGTGCTGGACGTAATCGTGGAGCGGCCGGTCGAGGTAGCGGATCGTGCCCGCAGCCAGCGCGTTCAGCGCGATCCAGTGGTCGTGGTAGGCTGCGCCGAGCCGTTCGGGAAAGGGCAGGATCTGCCGAAGCAGGGAGGCCCTGAACAGGCTTGCGGCGCCCACCACGGTGTTGGCAGCCAGGAGGCTCGGGAGTGACGTGAAATTGTTGCGGCGCGTCGTCCAGAACGTATCCGACCGCCCCGCGCCGTCCCGGTCCACGATGCGGACGTCGCTGAACGCGAGTTGCGCATCTTCGCCGAGGGACGCCGCCAGCGTCGCGATCTTGTCGGGGTACCAGCGGTCGTCCTGGTCACTCAACGCCACGAGATCCGCATCTGCCGGGCACAGCCTGAGAGCGCGCTCGAAATTGGCATAGAAGCCCAGCCGCTCGCCACTTCCCGATAGGATGAATCGCGGATCGTCGAGCATGAGCCGCATGCGTTCCACGATGTAATCGGGCGAACGATCGTCGGAGACGATGCAGATCCAGTTGGCATGGGTTTGCGCCTTGATGGAGGCGACCTGCGCGGCGAAGAGCTCAAGTGGGGGCTGGTGTGTTGCCATGCAGATGGCGACACGCGGGCCCTCGGCCGGCCAGGACACGTTCGTCGGCATCGCGCCGTCGCCCGGCAGCAGTTTCAGTGTCGCGAGAGCCTGCTCCAGCACATCGCCGTTCGCCGTGACGAGCCGGAGCCGCACGGTGGGCTCTGCGGTCACCGCTACCGGGGGCAGTGGAACAACGACCTCGAAGCCGCTGAGGAACGCATGTCCCTCCGGGTCGCGTGCGGTTTCCGCCTCGAGGATATCGGGCCGTGGCTGAGAGTGCTCCGTGATCCGATGCGACGCATCGCCGACCAGGAGATCCAGGAAGCGAGTGCGGCCGCGCGACGCGTAGCACCACCCCTTCAGGAACAGGGCCGTCCCGAGACCGGTGTGGACGGAAGCGGGAAGGTTCTCGACCGCGCCGCGCATGTGCGTCGCAACGGTCGCGTCCTGCGCCTCGGCCCGGTCGAGGAAGTGCGAAAGTGGGTCTTGCCCATCTCTCCCCGCGTCCGGGAAGAGGTCGAGATAACGCCGGGTTTTGAAGTCGGGGCTCGGATCGCGGAGCGCGGCGGAGCCGTGCAGCAGGTACTCCTCGGCCGGACCATAGCGCCCACCGCCGACGTTCGAGTGAGTGCGCCCGTACCAGCGCGACGCGATCAAGCCGGCCTCGACGAGGCGCCTCGCCTGCCGACGCAGGATGCGGCGACCCCGGCGCCGTTCGGGATGCAGCAGGTCGACCCAGTTCTCGGGGTTCCCGGTCAGGCGCAACAGCAGCCGGCCGAGAGGATGGCGGCCCAGCGCTCCGAGCGGAATCCCGGAAGCATGTTCCTGCCGCGTCCGCTCGTCTCCGATGTTGGATTCGTCCATCGTCTCTCGATCACACTCCCGCCTGCGCGCCGACCATCGGTGGCGCCGAGCCTCGCGTGGCAGAGAACCGAGGAGCCTCAGGCCGTCAAGCGAAGGAAAACCGCTTGTGGCCCTGGTAGCTGATCAGCACCGGGCTCAGGACGCCTACGATATGGGCGATGGTGTCGGAATGCCAGACGAAGCCGACGCTCGGAAACAATAGCCTCGCCAGGAGGATGCTCACGCCCAGAACCTGCACGAGCGCGGCGAGGTTGACGAGGGCGAAACGCCCATATTCGACGTGGAGGCTGCGCCCCGAACTTGCGAAGACGAACATCCTGACCAGGAAGAAAGCCGTGGTCATCCCGACCAGGAAGGCTGCCGCCACTGCGGCCTCGTAGGGCATGACGAGACCGAAGACGATGCGGCTGAAGATGTTGACCACGGCCGCAGCGACGCCGGTCAGTAGGAAAGCGCAGAACCGTTGCGCTTCGGGGCGAAGAAGCCAGGTAGCCAAAACCTTGGCGTTCATGAAGCCTCCTGCTTGGTGGCGACGATCGAGCATGGTGCTGCGCAAACCTTAACGGATCGTCGGGACTTGGCCCGAGTTCCGCGCGGCGTCCTCAAATCATGTTCGGCCCGCTCCGGCAAGACCCGAGCCGATCTCGCCCTCGCGCGCTGCGGTCCGGTCTTCGCTGGCCGAACGCGCGGCGTGGAGTTCCACGACCTTGCCGCCGGCGCGGTCCTTCAGCAGCTTGGCAAAGGATGGAATGGCCTCTGCGAAGACGCGATCGGCGTCCGCGCGATTGCCCGGCCCGATGGCGTGGGCGAGCGTTTCCAGCCAGCGGCCGATGCGGGGACGGTCGTAGCCGACGGTGCCGGCCGCCGTGACCCCGTCGACCCCGATATCGAGCACCGGCTCGTCTCCCGTGAACAGGTATTCGTTGAGGCGCTCACCCTTGCGGATGCCGGTGAACACGATTTCCATATCGCGCCCCGGCTCGAATCCGGCCATGCGGATCATACGGGCCGCGAGGTCGACGATGCGGGCCGGCTGGCCCATCTTGAGCACATAGACCGAAGCACGCTCCGCGTTGGCCTGCTTCGGGCCGAGCGCGTGGGCGGAGGCCGTGAGCACGAGGTCGCAGGCCTCGCGTACCGTCATGAAGTACCGCACCATGTCCGGGTGGGTCACGGTGACGGGGCCGCCGCGCTCGATCTGGGCCTTGAAGCGCGGCACGACCGATCCGACCGAGCCCAGCACGTTGCCGAACCGCACCGACAGGAGCCTCAGCGGCTTCAAGGTTGCGGCAGCTTCGGCGTCGAGCAGTTGCGCGTAGATCTCGCAGAGACGCTTGGTGGCGCCCAGGATCGACACGGGGTCGACGGCCTTGTCGGTCGAGATCAGCACGGCGGCGCGGGCCGTCTGAGCCGCGGCGTCGGCGACGTTGACGCTCCCGAAGACGTTGGTCTTGATCGCCTCGGTCCAGTCGACTTCGAGGAACGGAACCTGCTTCAGAGCCGCGGCGTGGAACACGAGGTCCGGCCCGAACTCGCGGAAGAGGCCGAAGATGCGGTCCCGATCGCGCACGTCGGCGATCTTGCCCGAGAGCGACACCGCGCCGGTGCACAATGGAGCCAGCGTTTCCAGGATGTTGTAGAGAGCGGGCTCGGAATGATCGAGGATGAGGAGGTCCGAGACGCCGAAGGCGATCAGTCGAGCGCAGATCTCCGAACCGATCGAGCCGCCGCCGCCCGTCACGATGGCTCGCTTGCCGTGCAACAGATCGGCCAGGATGGCGCGGTCGACCTCGACGCTGGGGCGGAACAGCAGGTCCTCGATTGCGACCGGCTTCAGCGCCGCGTTCACGGTGCTGCCCTCCTCGATCGTCTGCATGCGCGACAGAGGGATGCCGAGGCGGTTCGTCGTGGCGAGCAGCATCTCGGATTCGGATTCCGGCAGAAACTCGTTCGGTGCGAAGATGATGCGGGTGATCGGCTGGTTGCCGTCCAGCGCTTCCGATACCACCCGTTCCAATTCCGCATAATTGCCGAGAACGGGAACGTTGCGGATGGAAGTGCCGTAGTCGCTCCGGCGCGGCGACAGGATGGCACGCGCCACGAACCGGTGCCGCATGCCGGTCTCGAGAGCGCGGAGCACGACCTCGGCTTCGGTAGCCCGGCCGAGGACCAGCACGCTGCTGACGTTCTCGCGGTCGCCGACGCGGCGCGACTGCACGTATTTCAGGTAGCGGTAGGCGAGGCGCGGGCCGCCGAGCAGAAACATCTGCAGCAGCCAATAGATCGCGACCGTCTTCTCACCGAACATCAGCCAGGGCGTGAGATTGCGGGCCAGCAGGATGTAGTCCCCCACCAGCATCACCACGGCCAGGACGCTCGCGGCCTTGAAGATGTTGAACAGGTCCGGCAGCGAGGCAAAACGCCACTTCGAAGCGTAGAGTGGAAAGAGCCGGTAGATGACCGCCGCCACCAGCACGAAGAACGGCATGATCCAGACGATCTCGTCGGACATGGGGGCCAGCTGCCAGAACTGGTAGCGCAGTATCAGGCAGCCGCCGAAGGCCAATGCGGTGGCCACGAGGTCGTGCGCCATGATGATGCCGCGCTTCAGGAACTGCGATACGGCCGGCATGTCGCGTTGGGTCGTCATCGATCCTCGTGAGCTGCCCGGTTCATCGACAGCGTGTCGGGCCGGGTGTCGGTCGGGCGGGGTCTCGTCCGGACACGCGGGTCTAGCGGGTTTTCCGCGCGGACGCACCTCATGTTTGCGGCTCGGCACCGGCCGGTTGGTTCCGACCCTTGGCGGCTCCTTCGCTCCCTCCCTATAAGGCGGGGCGGCTCTCCGGCCGCGGGTGCGACGGGTTTTCCAATGGCGATCCATTCAGGCCCTGCCGACGCCGCCCGCCAAGGCCTCCATCGCGGACCCGTCGTGCTGCTCGGGGCCGGAAACCTCATTGCGCGTTATCTGATGCCGCGCCTTCTTGCGGCGGGCTACGACACGGTGGCGGTGGCGCGCCGCGCCGTGCCGGTGCCGTCCGAGATCCGGGTCGAGACGGTGGAATTCGGACGCGACGAATCCTGGGCTGCCTCGGCCGGTGCCGCCGTGGTGAGCGTGCTGCCGCTCGCTGTGCTGGCAAGTTTGCTGCCGCGCCTGGCGGGCGCCCGTTGCATCGTGGCGGTCGGCTCGACCAGCCTGTTCAGCAAGGCCGGCAGCGACGATCCCAAGGAGCAGGCGACCGCGCGCAAGCTCGACCGCGCCGAAGCCGTGATCATGGCCCGGTGCGCTGAGGACGGTACCCCGGCCACCATCCTGCGGCCGACGCTGGTCTATGACGGGATGGACGACCGCAACGTGGCCCGCATGATCCGGGTGGTCAGGCGTTATCGCGTTCTCCCCATCGCCCGGCCGTCGCACGGCCTGCGGCAGCCGATCCATGCCGACGACGTCGCCAAGGCGATCCTCGGGGCCATCGACAACCCGGACGCGGCGGGCCGGGCCTTCAACATCGCGGGTGGCGAGGTCCTCACCTATCGGGCCATGGCCGAGCGCGTGTTTCGCAGCCAGGGTCTTCCGCCGCGGTTCATCGTGCTGCCGGTCTCGTGGCTCAGGCGGGCCTTCGGGCTCGCGGCCAGGGCAGGGGTCGTGCGCGAGACGGGATTCGGCAGCGCAGTTTTCGAGCGCATGAACCAGGATCTGGTGTTCGACAACGCCGAAGGATTGGCGGTGCTGGATTATCGGCCGCGACGGTTCGAACTGCCCGAGGCGAGCCAGTAGCTCAGCGCTGTGGCGTCGCGCTGAGCTTATTGCGACCGTAGGCTCGCGGCGGAGTTCCCCTTGTGTCGAACGTGCGAGTTCTCCCGCCGTCATTGCGAGCCGAAGGCGAAGCAACCCAGGACCGCGCCATTCTCTCTGGCCGATTGCGACCTCTGTCGTCCCGGCAGGGGCGACGGTGTGGTGCCGGTGCCCTCGGTCCTGGGTTGGTTCGCCTTCGGCTCGCAATGACCGATAGGGTGGTTGAAGGATCGTCAAGCTACTTTCCCTAGCGCGACGTCCCCCGCAACTCCGGCACGTCGTGCCCCAGCGCGTCGGCCATCATCTTGCCGTAGCGCACGCTTTCCGAGATGCCGCGATCTTCGGGGTAGTAGAAGCAGGTATCGGCGACCTGAAGGCCGCGCACCGGGGTCTGCACGGGCGGGATCATGGCGGCGAAACCGGGCGGGCAGATCGGCTGGGCGTAGCGCAGGCGCGCCACATGGAGGTCGACACGGTCCGCCTCGGTCAGCGCGGGATTGAGGCGCCGCATGGCCGCGAAGGCTTCCTCGGCGAGCGCCGCGTCGCTCCAGCTCCAGCGGGGGTTCGTGGTCGGCATGTAGTAGGGCACGTAGACGATCGTGTCGTCGACCCGGCGCAGGTTCGAGAACTCGATGATGCCGGGGATCGGGATGCCGGGCTCGACGATATTGACCCAGAAGTGCGGCGTGACCGAGCGCCTCAGCTTGAACACCAGGCAGATCACGCCGATGTTGGCGATCGCGTCGTATCGCGCCTTCGACTCGGGCGGCAGCCCCGGGATCATGCGCGACACGAGCGGGGTCGGCACTGTCGAGATCACGGCATCGGCCGGGATGAAGCCCGAGGCCGTGCGGACACCTTTCACGGCGTTGCGCTCGACCACCACTTCCTCGACCGGTTCGCCCAGCCGGACTTCGCCGCCGCGCTTTCCGATGGCCTCCGTCAAGGCACCGACCAGCGTCTCGGTCCCACCCTCGATGTAGCCGAGTTCCTCCTGCATCAACGATTGACGCGACCCGCCGAGCCGCTTGATGCGGGTCCAGATCCAGGCGGCCGAAACGTCGTCGGCATGTTCGTAGAACTTCAGCGCAAAGAGCGGGCGCCACAGCTTGTCGTAGACGGCCCTGCCGCACCAGCGCGTGATCCAGTCCTTGGCCGATGTCGTCTCGAGCGAGTCCCAGCGCTGGCGGCGGCTCGACAGGAACATGAGGGCGCCGTAGCGGAGCTTGGACGCCATATCGAGCCCCGGGAAGCGCAGCAGCGAAACGGGGTCGCCCCACCTGTGCAACTCGCCGTCCACGAAATAGCCCATCGAGGTGGCGCGCCAGCGCATCGCGCCGCCGATGCCGAGATCGGACAGGAGGTCGAAGGTGGGCCGGTCGGCCTTGCAGACGAAATGATAGTATCGCTCCAGCGACAGGCCGCCGAAGTCGAAATGGGCCGCCATGCCGCCCGGCTCCGGCCCGGCCTCGATCACCGTCACCCGATGGCCCGCCTTCACGCAATGATAGGCGGCCGCGAGGCCCATGGCCCCCGCGCCGACGACGGCGACACGCATGGCTCAGAACTCCAGGACCACCGACGAGAAACGCGGGTCGTTGAAGGTTTCGTGGAAGGCCGCGGCGAGCGGGGTCGGCGGGACGCCGAAGATGCCGGGCCAATCGATGACTTCGAAGAGATCGGGCGTGACGAGAGCCGCGAGCTGCTGGGTCGTGAACGGCGGGTCGCGGTCCACCAGGGCGTAGGTGCGGAGCAGGGCTTTGAACAGGGTATAGGGGATGTTGACGATTCGAGCCTTGGCGCCGGTGGCGGTTTTCACGGCTCGGATCATGTCGATATAGTCGAGCGTCTCCAGCCCCGAGATGTTGTAGGTGCCGGTGGTGCGATGCTTGAGGCAGCTCATGATGATGTTGGAAAAATCACCCGCGTAAAGCGGTTGCCGCCCGTAGCGGCCGTGGCCCGGGATCGGGAAGACCGGCGCCTTGGCCATGAAGCGGGCCAGCCAGCCGACGTGTTTGCGGTCGAACCAGCCGAACATCAGCGTGGGGCGCAGCACGGCGCACGGGATGCCGCTCACGAGCGACAACTTCTCCTGGGCCTTCTTGGTCTCGGTGTAGAGGTCGACCGCGGCCGAGTTCACCACCGACGAGGAGACGTGCACCAGGTAGGGGATGCCGGCCGTCCTGGCGGCCCTCAGCACGTGTTCGGTGGCCGTGAGGTTGTTCGACTGGAACGCGGCAGGGTCGAGCCCGCCGATCTGGGCGTGGAGCTGGATGAGGGCATGGGCGCCCTCCAAGGTTCCCTCCCAGCCGCCTTCCCGCGCAAGATCCGCCTCGACCACCTGGATATCGGGGTGGAGACCGGCCAGGATGCGGACGTTCGAGCGATGCTTGTCGAGCGCCACGATGTCGGTGTAGCCGCGCATCTTCAGCCGCGGCAGAAGGTTCTGCCCGACGAGGCCGGCCGCGCCCGTGACGACGACTCGGCCGGGCCGTGCGGCGTTCGGCGTGAGTGGTTCGGCCAAAGCTGAACTCAAAGCTTCGTCTTGTAGAACAGCGACCGCGGCGCGAGCCGCACCGCCGTCATGATAGGACGCCAGAACCAGGGCGTGTAGACCACACGCTGGCCCTTGGAGAGCGCGCGGTCGATGTCTGCCGCGATGGCATCGGGCTTGGCCCACAGCGGCCCGGATCGGTCGAGATGGGCCGTCATGGGCGTGTCGACGAACCCCGGTTTCACGGTCAAGACGCGCAGGTTCGTGCCGTGCAGCCGGTGCGCCAAGCCCTCCGCGAAAGCGTCGAGGCCGGCCTTTGCCGCGCCGTAGACGTAGTTCGACTGGCGGCCGCGGTCGCCCGCCACCGAGCCGATCACGACGAGCGTGCGGGGCTTCCGGTCGGCCGCGAGCTGCTTGGCGGCGAGTTGCAACCAAAGCGCCGCGCTGGTGAAGTTGACGTCGATGACGCGGCGGGTCTCGTCGGCGCTGTCCTGGGCGGCGGCCTGCTCGCCCAGCACGCCATAGGCCAGAAGCACTTCGTCCGGCAGACCTGCCTTGGCCAGCAGGGCGGCGAAGCGGGCCTCGGCCGAACCCATGTCGCTGAGGTCGTCGGCGACGGTCTCGACGCGCGCGGCCCCGCGGGCCACCAGATCGGCCGCGATCGACGCGAGACGTTCCGCCTGGCGCGCCACCAGCACCAGTGTAGCGCCGTCCCGGGCGCGCTGGCGCGCGAACGCAGTGGCGATGGCCGAGGTGGCGCCGAGCACGAGGACGGTCTTGCCGGCCGGCGCCGCGGACCCGGCCGCCGCCGGTGCGGGAAGAGGACTCATGCAGCATCTCCGGTGACCCGCCGCCAGAAGTCGGACGAGATGGCGGGGTCGCGATAGGACTCGACCTCGCGCCAGCGGGGGAAGCCGGCCCGGAACTGTCGGCCCGACATGGTGGCGTCCTTGGCCGGATAGAGACGGCCGCCGGCCTCCAGCACCAGTTCGCCCATGCGATCGAGCAGCCGTCGCGTGACGGCGCCTCGGTTGGGGAGATCGAGCGCGAAGGTGGCGCCTTCCTGCGGGAAGGACAGGATGCCCGGCGAGGCGCGCGGGCCGAACATCTTCAGCACCACGAGAAACGAGCCCTGGCCCTCGCTCGACGTGAGTTCGAGCAGACGCGCGAGGGTGCGAGCCGCCGCGGCGGAGGGCACCACCGACTGGTGCTGGAAGAAGCCGTTTCCGCCATAGAGGCGGTTCCAGTCCGTGATGCCGTCGAGCGGATACAGGAACTTGTCATAAGCGACGCGCCTGACCCCCCGGCCGGCAGGCTGGCGCGAATAGGCCGCATTGAACAGCCTGACCGTTGTGGGGCCGAGCAGGGCCGAGGGCGCGTCGAGCGGCACCTTGGCGCGGGCCCTGGTGGCATGGGGCAGGAGCGGTCCGTCGGCCGCATGTCTGGCGCGATTGAACAGCCCGCGTCCGAGCGAGCGGCCCGTCGCCAGGCAGTCGACCCAGGCCACCGTATAGGGCCAATCGAGGCTCTCCTCGGCAGTGCGAAAGAAGCCGTCGAGATCGCGGAGGCGGAGGGTTTCCGTCTCGAATTCGCTCGTTCGCACCGCGAGAAGCTGGAGTTCGACCCAGACGATCATGCCGGTCAGGCCGAGGCCCCCGACCGTGGCGGCGAAGAGATGAGGCCGCCGATCCGGGCCGATCTCGACGATTCCGCCGTCGCTGCGCAGCAGCCCGAGCGCGCGGACGTGGCAGCCGAAGGTTCCGGCCCCATGGTGGTTCTTGCCGTGGACGTCGTTGGCGACCGCGCCGCCCAGCGTGACGAATTTCGTGCCGGGCGTCACCGGAACGAACCAGCCCCGCGGCACGCAGAGCGCCAGCAGGCCGCCGATCGTCAGGCCGGCCTCGGCCCGCACCACGCCCCCGGCCCAGTCGGCCGCGATCACGCGGTCGAGTCGGCCGGTGCGCAGAAGGTGACCCCCTCCGTTGAGACAGACGTCGCCATAGGAACGGCCTAGGCCATGAGCCAAGGCGGAGCCTCCACCGGCCTCGAAAGCAGCTCTTAACTCGTCGAGATAAGCGGGCTCGCGCACGTGGCTCGCCGCCCGCGAGACCCGGCCCCACGACGTGGTGGACGACATGGTGGTCGTCGCGGTCGGCGATGTTCCAGGGGGAACAGCCATCAGAGCCGCAACACCTGGGCACCGACCGCCAGCATCGCGCAGGCTACGCCCAGCAGGATGCTGGTGCGGTCGCGCGCCGCGAACAGGATCGGGTCGTCGTTCATCAGGCCGCGCGTCGTCAGCATCCACATGCGCAGCACCCAATAACCGAGCACGCCCATCACACCCCACAGCAGTTCCGGTGTGGCATAGGTCAGCGGAGCGCGCTCGACCGTCGCCGTGGTGAAGAGCGCGAAGATCACCACCGAGGCGATGCCGCTCGAAAGGCCGCAGCACAGCACGTAAAGCCGATCGTCGAGGTCGTAGCCGCGACCCGACAGGGTACTGCGCCCAGCTTGGCGCATGACGTTGAACTCGACCTCGCGTTTCATGAAGGCGAGGCTGAGGAAGAAGAAGATGGAGAACATGAGAAGCCAGTGCGACGGCTTCTCGCTGACCAGCAGCATGCCGGCCAGGATGCGGAGCGTGAACAGCACGGCGATTACCAGGACGTCCACCATGGCCAGTTTCTTCAGCCGGAACGAATAAGCGAGCGTGATGACGAGGTAGCTGCCGAGCGCTGCCGCGAAAGCATAACGAAGCAGGCAGGCGCAAGCGATCGCCGCCACGATCAGCGCGGCGCTGATGGGCACCGCCCAGACGATCGGCAGGTCCCCGTTGGCAATGGGCCGGGCCCGCTTGCGCGGATGACGACGGTCGGCATCGACGTCGAACAGGTCGTTGACCACATAGGTGCCGCTCGTCAGCGCACAGAGGCACGCGAAAGCGACCAGCGCCACGCCCAAGTCACGGACATGGAGCTGACCGACGTTGAGCGCGAACGGCACGAGAACGAGGAAGTTCTTCAGCCATTGATGAGGCCGCATGGAGCCAATCGCGGCCCGCGATAGCGACGATCTCTGGGAAAGCTCGACGATGCCGAGGCCTTCCGCGGCGGCGCGACGACGCAAGGCGGGCGACAAGTCCACGCCGAAACGTTCCCGGGCTGCGCGCCAGAGCGGGAGATCGGCCTCGCTGCGGCCCACATAGGCATAGCCCTCGCGGTATCGGGCTCCCATGCTTTCGGCCTGGACCTCGGGCGAGCGCTCGGGGCGGATGATGTCGGCATCCGTGTCGATCAACAGGGCGAGATCGGAGCCCGTGGCCTGGCGCGCCAGATCCTCGCGCGACAGCCAGACGACATTCCGGCCGGTCCGGCGTGCTCCCTCGACCAGTGCCTCCACTTCAGGCCGGCGCGGGCACGACGCAATCTGGAAGTCGTCGCGGGTCTCCCGCGATGCGGCCTCGTGAAGGGCGTCGCGCCCCCGTGTCGCTGCGACCAGCAAGCCCGGGACCGACAGGGGACGGGCTTTCAGGGCGAGGAGCAGCTTCTCGTGCAAGGGGTCGGCACGCAACACGGCACGGTCGAAGTCGACCCATAGAACCGGGCTATCCATAAGAACCGGCCCGCGAGCGCGATCTGCCGTCTCCGACGGGTCCAGTGCCTCGCTGGTTTCGATCGCCTGCACGGGTTGCTGAAACTCCTCGGAGCGGCCCAGGCACCTGCCCTGACAGGTCCTACACGAACGGGTCCAGGACCGGAACCCCCGCCAAGTCGGCCCGAGGCGGCTCAGGTCTCGAACGGCGCCCTGCCGCTCGCCAGCGCCTCGTCGAGGAGATCGAGTCGATCCTGGCCCCAGAAGATCTCGCCGTCGAGGCTGTATGTGGGTGTCCCGAACACGCCGGCGCGCAGAGCCTCCTGCGTGCTTCGAGCGTACCGTAGCGCCACCGACTCCGATCGCGCCGCCGCCACGACGCGGGCCGCATCGAAGCCGCCGTCTTGCAAGAGTTGGGACAGAACCTCCGGATCGGCGAGGTTCCGCTCTTGCTGCCAGATGGCCGCGAAGGCGGCAGGCAGGAAGCGATCCGGGTCGCCTCCGGCATCGACGATTGCGATGACGATCCCGTCGGCCAGCGCGGCATCGAAGGGCCAGAAGCGGGGCTGGAGGTTGAGCGGCAAGGCGCGCCGTTCACGCCATCGCTGCAGTTCCAGCATGCGGTAGCGCTGCCGCGACGGATGACGGTCGGCGAGCGGCAGCCCGCCCGACCTCGGGAAGACGGTGGCGAGGTTGACCGGGTGGTAGCGTACCGCGGTGTCGCGCTGATGCCGGACGGCCGTGAAGGCGGCGTGGCCGAGGTAGGCCCAAGGGCTCACCATCGTGAAATAATAGTCGATGGTCCGCGGTGCGGTTCTGGTCTGCTCGGTCAAGTCAAGGCTCCGACGGGTGTGTCATGAATGCCGCCTTCGGCTGATTTCCGCGCTCTGTCACGGACCCACAGGACCCTCCGTTTCGACGGTCTCAGAGGGCCATCGCAACTCCAGGTCTGCTGATCTGCGTCTTGGCAGTGCGCGTTCGACCGTCTCCCGATGCCCGGTTCCCGAGTGGCGCTGCCGAGCATCTTAACCAAGTGTTTACCGTGTTGCACGAAAGTCAGCCTGCGTGGGTGGACTTCGGCCGTGACGCGGGGGCTGCTCCCGCGGCGAAACGTTGGCTTCCCGTCTCGATCCAGTGACAGACGTCGGTCTGCGGGTGCTGCAATGAACTCATCGGTTTCGTGGAGCATCAAAGATACCGAGCATGATCCGCACGGTGCTGCGGTCGAGACCGTGAACCGGGCTGGTGCGCCGGTCGGCGACTGGCTCGACGACGTCATCGTGGAACGGGCAAAGCCCGCAGTTCCGTCCGGGAATGCCGACCATCGTGCCGAGATGGACGCCATCGCGGCCCAGATGGCACGCTTTGCGAGGCCGGCTGCGGCTGCCGACGAGTCCGGCGACGCGCTCGGGGCCGATGCCGAACCACAGCCGCCATCCTTGCGCGCCATCGACACCGGGACGGCACAGGGCGAAGCGCCCCGCTTCGAGGGCGACGATGCCATCCGCAACGCCGTGGCCGAGATCGCCCGGCGCCAAGCCGTCCTCGACGGGTACACAGCCGCGAAGGCGACCCCTGGGGCCGTCCCACCCTCGTGGGGTCCGGCCTCGACCGAGGCTCGTTTCGCCGCCGGGCATCGGCTTGTGCCGTCCCGAGATGGCCTGCACGGCTCCGACGGGGCGATGACGCCGTCCGTCCCGCAGGTGTCGATGGAGGGTGCGTCCTCGCCCGACGAGGCAGTGCTGCCCGACGACTCAGCGAGCCGCCACGACGTCGCGCCTTTTGCCGCGGCGCAGACGCGCGGGCCGGCCGACCAACGTCGGAGTGGAACAGACCTCGGGACGGAAGTCGCCCAGACGTTCGCACGCTTTTCGCGTGACCTTCACGATGCGATTCACGCCGCCGACGCGAGGCCGGCCGTCCAGGACCTCGATCGGCAAGTGCGACAGATCGGCCGCGCCGTTGCAGGGATCGGTGCCTGGCTGCCACCGGGCGAAACACTCGCGCGGATCAACGAACAGACACGCGAGATGCGCGACCTCCTGGCGGCAGGAGCCGGCCGATTGCCCTCGGCCACGTTTGCGGAGCGTCAAGCCGTGACCCTGGAGGCACGGCTCGGCCAGTCGGTCTCCCTGACGCGTTCCGCGGTTCCGGATCGTGACGGGACCGCGGCCGAGACGCCCATGCTGCTCGATGATCTCGAGCCCGGTGCCGCCCTCGCCCTGGAGACCAGCCTCGACGATCTGTCGAGCCGTATGGAGCGTGGGCTCGACGCACAGGATCGGGCCGGACTGATCGAAGGGCTGAGCCGGCGGGTCGACGAGATCCAATCGTCGCTGCGCCCGCACGGGACGGGAGTCGCGGCCGACACCCGGCCTCTCGAGCGCTTGGTGCGCGGCATCTCCGACCACATCGGCCAGGTCCGTGAGGCCTCGACGGATGCCTCGCAGCTCGAAACCGCCGTGAGCGCTGTCGCGGCCGGGACCGAAGGTGGCGTGTCGGCCATCGAGGCGCAGATCGCCAAACTGGCCGAACGGCTCGACCGCTCCGAGTCGAGCCTCAAGGTCCTCGACGGTGTCGGACATTCCCTGGGCGAATTGTTCTCGCAACTCGAGATCACGCGGCAGGTGGCGGTCGACGCGGCAGAGGCGGCAGCCCGCACGGCGGCCCGCGACACGCTGCGGGCTGCCCTGCAGAACCCGTCGCTGGGTCTGCGCACGTCGGATGCCTCACCGGGCCTCGCGAACCAGGTGACGCGCGGCATGGACGACCTCAGGGCGACGCAAGAATCGGCGGAGCGCCGAACGCAGGCCGTGCTGTCGGACATGCAGAACACGATGGAGCGCCTGGCCCGGCAGATCTCCGACGCGGGCGGGCCGGGCATCCCTGCTGCCGGCCGCGCCGCCGACATGCCACGGACAGGCCTGGACGACGGGGGCCGGGGGCGCGGCAGGACACAGGCCGACGAGGAACGACGCGCACAGGAAGCGGGGCGGAACGAGGGGCCGCCACGCGGGGCCGACGAGATCGCCGGGGTGGACCTCGATCCTTCCGACCTTTTGATCGAGCCGGGTTTCGGCCGCGGACAGCAAGGCCGCACGGAGCCGCGCTTCGGCTCCGACCTCGATGGCGGACTCGATGCCGATGCAAGCACGCCGACGAGCGTTTCGGGATCACCGGCCGTGGATGGGGACGGGCCCGCTAGCTTCATCGCGGCTGCCCGTCGTGCGGCCCGGGCCGCCCAGGCTTCTGCGGCCACGAATGCCACGCTGAAGGCTGGAGAGGGGCGCTCCGCTTCTCGCAGGACTGCGGCTCCCGGCGCCGGGACGCTGGGTCGGGCCAGGGACTATCTCGCTCGGAACCGGCGCCCCATCCTGCTGACCATCGCGGCACTCGTTCTGCTGGTCGGTGTGCTCGAGGCCGTGAAGCTCAGCCTGGATGCGCAAGGTCCGGCCCGCATCGGAACGGCCGGATCGGCGTCGTCCGAGACCGGAAGCACGCGCGTCGCGGGCGCTCCGCCGCAAATCGGGCCCGAGCCGGGCGGAAAGGTGTCCCAGCTCGCCCCCGCCTCGACGCAACTGGCGTCCCAGTCGGCGCCGCCGATCGCCGCGCCGCCGCCGTCCGGCTCGACAGCCACCGCGCCCGCGCGGGCGCCGCTCCCGACCTTCGTGGTCGGGCCCGCGAAGCCGCAGATCGCCGCGGCGGACGGAATCGGCGACGGGTTGCGCAGTCTCGCCGCGGCCGGAGATCCGGCCGCGCAATACGAGGTGGGAGTGCGCCTCGCGGATGGGCGCGGGGTGGGGCGCGACCCGAAGCTGGCCTTGACCTGGTTGGAGAAAGCGGGCCAGCAGGGCCTCCCGATGGCTCAGTATCGTCTCGGCTCCGTCTACGAGAAGGGGATCGGTGCCGATCGCGACCCTGTTCTGGCCCTGTCCTGGTACGGAAAGGCCGCGGAGGCCGGTAATGTCCGGGCGATGCACAATCTGGCCGTGATGGCGGCCGAGGGGGCGGCGGGCAAGCCCGATTACGCCAAGGCCGCTCAATGGTTCCAGAAAGCCTCGTCCTACGGCGTGCGGGACAGCCAATTCAATCTCGCGATCCTCTATGCGCGCGGTCTCGGGATCGAGCAGAGCCTCGCCCAGTCCTACACGTGGTTCGCCATCGCGGCCTCGGAGGGCGACGAGGACGCGGCCAAGAAGCGGGACGAGGTCGGCCAGAAGCTCGACGCCGCGGTGCTGACGACCGCCAAGGCCGCGGTGGATGCCTACCGCCCGGCAGCGCAGACTCCGTCCGCCAACGACGTTTCGTCGCCTCCCGGAGGCTGGGATGCAGTGGCGCCCCGGGCGCAGGGCCGATCTCCGGCCGCCAACGGCGGGAGCGCCAAGGTCAGTCGCCTCTGAAGCGCGTCGCTCCGACCTCGAAGACAGACATCGGGCGGGCCGAAGCGACGTCGCGGGGCGTCGGGCGACGGTCCCGGTATCCGCGCTCGGCCGGACTCGCGCCGCCGCAGTCGGCAACCCTGCACCCCTCGACGGGGCTGAGCCGGCACGCCGGCCCGGGAGGGCCGGTTGTGACCGAACGACCCCTCGCCCATGAGGCTCCCGCACGTCGCATTAAGCTGAAATTTACCACGTCGCGTCATTCTCGGTTTCGTATCGGGCCGGCGACCGGTCTCACCCGCGGCACGGAGAGCCAGCGCGGAGTCGGTCAGACCGGTCCCACTCCGACCTTCCTTCCGCAGCGGAGAGGCGTCATGCTGAGTCGGCAGTTCCTGTCCTGGGCGAACCGAGCGCCGGTCGGCGAGCGGGCGGAGGCCACCCACGCGCTGGCGAAAGCCTACCTCTACGCCGACCTCGACCGCATCGAGCAGGGCGAGATGGAGCGCGCCATGACATGCCTGCTCGACGATCCATCCCCCCTCGTGCGGCGGGCGCTCGCCGAGGCCCTGGCGGGCGCGGACGACGCGCCCCACCACCTCGTGTCATCGCTGGCCGCCGATCAGGCGGACATCGCGGCACTCGTACTCGCTCGCTCCCCGCTGCTGACCGACGCTGAACTGATCGACGCCGCAGCGATCGGTGAACTGCCCGCTCAATGCGCCATCGCGGGGCGGCCCGCGCTCTCCGCGGCGGTCGCCGGGGCGGTGGCCGAAGTCTGCCAGATCGAAGCCGTCCTGGTGCTCTGCCGCAACGATGGCGCCAATCTGGCCGAGGTGTCGGTCCGCCGCATTCTCGAACGGTTCGGACGCGATGGCGGGATCCGCGAGGCCCTGGGAAACCGCCGCGATCTCAGTTCCTGCCTGCGCCACGAACTCGTGGTGGCGACGGCCCAGGCCTTGAAGGATTTCGTGGTGTCGTGCCGATGGATCGCACGGGAACGGGCCCATCGAGTCGTCGGTGACGCTTGCGAGCGCGCCGCGATGACCCTCTTGCAGCACGACGTGGAACGTGGAGACGACCTCGGCCAGTTGAGGTTTGCAGCCTACCTCAGGCGGGGGGGCCATCTGACCCCGGCCCTCGTGCTCAGGGCTTTGCTGAGCGGCCATATCGCTCTGTTCGAAGCGGCGCTGTCTGAACTCTCCGGCCAATCGCTGGGCCGCGTGGCCGGTCTCGTGCGCCATCGGAACGGGCTCGGCTTCGCTGCACTCTACAGGTCGTGTGGACTGCCTGGAACACTGGCTCCCGTGTTCCGCGCCGCGCTCGACGCCCACCAGAGATTGAGAATATCGGCCGGGGTCAAGGGCGCGGCCTTGCAACGCCGCATCGTGGCTGACGTCATCGACCGATGCGGCGCAGCCCAGGGCCACGCGGTCGACGGTTTGACGGCGTTGCTGCGGCGTTTCGAGGCCGAAGCCGCGCGCGACGAGTTCCGTGCATCGACGATCGAAGGCTCGGGGACCGGTCAGCCGGACCTTTGCGAACGCGCGCCGCCGATGAGCGGCCTTCGGGGTGTCGAACCGCGTCTCGCCGCTGGCCCGGAACTGCGCGCCGCCTGAACGGGCGTCGCCGGATCCGATCAGCCGAACTGTTCGCGCAGGATCCGTTCGTCGAGCGAGTGGCCGGGATCGTGCAGCAGGACGAGGCCGGTCTCGTGGTCCATCGCGATCTCGATCGTGGCCACGTCCTTGATCTCGAAATGATCGGCCGTGGCGGCCACCGGCCGCTTGTCGGATTCGAGAACCTCGACGGTGACACGGGCTTGGTCCGACAGCAATGCGCCGCGCCATCTTCGGGGCCGGAACGCGGAAATCGGCGTCAGCGCCATAAGGGCCGCGTCGAGCGGCAGAATCGGGCCATTGGCCGAAAGATTGTAGGCGGTGGATCCGGCCGGCGTGGCCACCAGGAGACCGTCGGCGATGAGCTCGTTCAGACGTTCCCGCCCGTCGATCGAGATGCGTACCTTGGCGACCTGGGACGACTGCCGCAGCAGCGAGACTTCGTTGATGGCCCGAGCCGTGGCGATCTCGCCGTGGCGGTCCGTGGCCGACATGACCAGCGGATGCACCATCGAACGCAAGGCCGCATCGAGCCGCTCGTGGAGGCCGTCTTCCACATATTCGTTCATCAGGAAGCCGACCGAACCGCGGTTCATCCCATAGATCGGCTTGCCCGAGCCCATGAAGCGGTGCAGCACCTGGAGCATCAGGCCGTCCCCACCGAGCGCCACCAGCACGTCGGCTCGATCGGGATCGACGTTGCCGTAGATCCTCGTCAGCCGCCGCAAAGCGGCATCTGCCTCCGGCGTGCCGGATGACAGCAACGCGACGGCCTCGTGGCGGGGCGGCTCGCCATTCGCCGGCATCCTGGTGCCTCCGTCGCGCTTCGCCATCGCATGTGACGACCCATGAAGCCTAGGAAAGATCGGCGCTCCGGTAAAGGCCGACTGTCCGCGGGCTGGACGTCCGTGGCCGGCGACGTCGATGACTTCTGAAGATATCCGCTTCTCGTAGCCCAACGACACGTCGGCTTTCTGCGTCTCCGGGTGGCAGACCCGTCACGCTCCGTTCTCTAGAAGCTATCGACGGCCCGCCTCAAGCGCTCCTCTCGTTTCCACGGCAAGGCCCTCGCGCTGAAGGCGCCCTCGGCTACCATCCCTTTCGACCGTCGAGCACGCCTCGGGGCTGTCGAGGGTCTGGCACAGGAGGTTGCCAACGACCCTCCAGCGGCCTCGAAGCGGTTTCCCGAGGATCTCAGGCCCCTTGCTTCCGGGTGGGCCAGTTGTGGGTCTCCTCGGTTGCGTCGCGGCACCACCGGAAGAAGGCGTCGTAGAGTGCGAGGCCGGCTTCGAGCTGCTGGATGTCGTCAACGTGGAGCCGCGACAGGCCGAGGGAGGCGGCCAGCAGACCTGGCGCTTCCGGCGCGAGGTCGAGGCGGGCGGTGTCGGCTCCGCGCACGATCGTGGCCAGGCGCTCCAGCGGAGTGGTCGACAGGCCTAGTTCCTCGACCATGGCGTCGAAGGTACAGCGCTCGCCGCGGTGGCTCCAGAATACGCCCTCGACATCGAACGGCGCACCCCCGAAACGTTCCGCCACGGCCTCGACCTCGGCCGGGGCTACGAACAAGAACACGGCGGCGGGATCGACGAAGCGACGGATCAGCCAGGGACAGGCGATCCGGTCGACCTTGGGCCGCGAGCGCGTGACCCAGAGGGTGCGTCCTTCGCGGTCGCGCCGCGGCAGCTTGGCCTGGGGGACGAGCGGGAGGCCGGCCCCGGCCCAGGCCTGGACCCCGCCGTCCAGCACATCGGCCGAGGCTCCGGCATGGCGCAGCCAGGCGGCGACGCCGTGGCTGAGCTTGTGGCCTTGTTGGCACGCCGCGATAGCCGGGAATCCGGCCAGGCTCGTGGCCCATTCGGCGACGGTGGCGGCGTCACGCCGGACGGCGCCGGGGATCAGCCGAGGGTCGGCCGCGAAGTCGTCGTCCGATCGGACGTCGACAATCACCGGGCACCGGGGGGTGCCGACCAGCCGTGCTAGCTTTTCAGGAGATAGGGAGTTGAACGACGACATGATGCGCCCTTGGTGAACAGGACGCGATTCTTCGGCTGTCGCCTCGTGGGGAGATCGCTTCCCCATACCCCATAATGGTCGGGACCCACCCAGATTGTCAATTCAAGGGTGATGGGTCTGTTTAAAATCCCGGTGAAGCGACTGATCCTCCAGACGGGAGCCGCAGACTCTCCGGCCGTTGGAAGGGCTGTTAGACTGTTGCCGAATTGCGGCAGCAATCTGAGTTGCGTCTGTTGTTCTTCAAGCGACCGGGAGCCTAGTTCACGCTGCGGATGTGGAAAGACGAAAGCCGTGGCCGCATTGCCAAGATGGCGAAGCGGTTGAAAATCCCGGACACGGCATACACCGACAGGCGTCCGCGTTCGCGGCTTGCGGCCCCGGAGCCGCCGACCTACCGTCGGTCGGAGCCCGATCGGACACGCCCATGGCACGCTACGCGATCTACTACATGCCTCACGAGCAGAGCCCGCTGTCGCTCTTCGGCGGTTCGGTGCTGGGCTACGATGCCGTGAGCGGGACCGATGTGCCCTACCCGGACGATCCGGTGTTCCTCGAGCCGGCCGCCCTCGGCTGGACGGCCGCGCCGCGGCGTTACGGCTTCCACGCCACCCTGAAGCCGCCATTCAAGCTCGCGGTCGGGTGTTCGATCGAGGACCTGATGGCGCACCTCGCGGCGTTCGCGGCCGCCCAGCGCACATTCCAGGTGGATCTCAAGCTCGCCGACCTCGATCACTTTATCGCGCTGGTCCCGATCGACACACCGCCAGCGTTGCGCAGGCTCGCCGACGATTGCGTGCGGGACTTCGACCGCTATCGCGCGCCGCTCTCCGCGGCCGACCGCGAACGGCGGCATCCCGACCGGCTCAGCCCGAGCGAGCTCGAAAACCTCGACCGCTGGGGGTACCCGCACGTCTTCGAGGACTTCCGTTTCCACATGACCCTGACGGGACCGCTGGAGACCGACGCCCGGGTCCAGCTGGAACCCGTCCTGCGCGCCATGTTCGAACGCGTGCCGCAAACCGCATCCATCGACGCCATCGCTCTGCTGCGGCAAGGCGATGACGAGCAGGACCGCTTCGTGGTCCAGGCGCGCTTCCCCTTCGCGGCCGCCTGATCTCGCCGGGGTCGACGCTGGCTCACCGAGCGGTGAACTGCGGGGCGGGCGCTGGGGCGCCGATCGATTGCCACAGGTTGGGATCCTCCTGCGACTGGCGCTTTATGAACCGGTAGCCCGTATCGGCCCAGGGCAGCACCCTGTCGTCCAGATTGTCGAGCACGAATTCGCCCTGGTTCGTCTTGATCGTGAGGATGGCGTGCCCCTCGCCCTCATGGTCCTTCACCACGGTGACGAGCAGGGCCTGACGGGGATAGCCGTCGTGCATCAGGATCTTGCGTTTGAGCAGCGCATAGTCCTCGCAGTCGCCCTTGCCGTCGAGCGGGTAGTCCCAGCGGTCGACCACTCCCCAGTGATCCATGTCGGTCACCGGCTGGACCGCCATATTGACCTTGCGGTTCACACGCTCGATGTCGCTCAGGGCAGCGGGCGTGAGGTCGATATCGACCGCATCGAGGCCCTGTACGTCGCATTCCGTGCTGTACCGATTGCAGAAGTCCACCCAGCCGTAAGGCACGCTGGTGCGGGCTCCCGCCGTGGCGTAGGTGGCGCGGGCCGGGGCCGCGGCGGCCTGCGGCACCGAAGCCACGATGCCGGCTAGCATCACGCCCCCGAACACCACCGCCTTGCTCCACTGGATCGACATGACGCCCTCACGACTTGCTGTGAGGACACGTTCGCAGGCACGGACTGCGGTCGATCTAAGTAAAACTGTCGCGTTTTACGCGAACGTCTTCATCATTGTTGCGCGTGCGTTAATGGCGAGAAAGTGCAAAGGGTGAACGAGGCAGTCGATAGATGGACTTCCTACCTTGATGTTTAGAGCTGATCTTAGCCTTGCGTTGACCAAGGTCGATAACCTCTGGCGGGTCGGCGACGGTTCGGCAACCAAGAGTGCGCGTCTGGCTTGGTTAAAGGGCCGGGTGGAACGCCCGAAACGCAGTAACATATTTGGCGGTTCAAGCGCGAATCATGGCCGGGAAGCGACACCTGGATGGCGAAACCGTGCCGCAGCCGGATGATGTCAGCATGAATGCCAGCCCGAAGATCAAGCAGACCAAGCTCGAGAAGATACGGCCGACCCAGATGTCGGTCGGCTTCGTCGAAGTGGCTAAAAAAAGGCGGGCCTAGGGGGGATGGCCAAGGGCGGCCGCATGCCTTCCTGCTCGACCATGCCTTCCCGGCGAGGCCCGCGACTTTTCCGCCCTCGCTCTCGATGAGTTCTGGGTCGTGATGGATCATCTGCAATGGGCCTATCCCTACGACGCGCTCGGCGTGCGGCAGCCCCTCGACGCGATGCCGCGCAAGTTATCCAAACTCGCGGACGATCCTTGTCGCGGCCTGGCCGCGCAGGTTCGTGACGCAGGTGGCTATGCCAAGGACCCGGCGGCCTTCGCGGAGTTTCTCTGGGCCGATTTCTTGCGCCGCCGCGTGCCGGCGCAGGTGTCGACCGAATCGCCCAAGTCCGCCTTGGCGCGGGCGCTCGACCTCAGCCATGGACCCCAACCAGAGCATCTGCCAGTTGGAGCGGGACGGCGCCGCACTGAGCGGACGACCCTCCCGAGGGTGATCGGCTTCGTCTTGGCGTGGCGCGGGAGCCGTCAGACCACGTTCAACGGCGAACCGCTGCAATCCGAGATGGATTCCGCAAGATCGCTTCAGTAAGCTCGGCAATGCCGAAGGGGAGGCGCTTCGGCCTATGCTCGTCCCGCTAGCAACGGGGCGGTCATACACGCATTTGGTGTTAGACGGTAAGAAAGAGTTGCGGCTGCACCCCCGATCAGGGTTCGGCGAGATGTACAGCGTTCATCCAGCGCCGAGACCGCGCTGGTGCTCCATCAAGGGCCGGTCACTCGCACTGGCCTCCACGGCTGTTCTCCTGGCGATGGCCGGCATGCGGACCGCGCAGGCCGGCGCATGGAACCGCGTCGCGGGCGACGGCCTGGTCATAACCGATTACACGTTCGGCCGTGGAGGCCGTTACTTCGACGACAAGGGGCGGCTGGCGCCGGCGCGCTCCTATGCGAAGAGCGAGTTGGCCAGCTATATCGAGTATGGAGCGACGGATTGGCTGATGCTCATAGCTCGCCCGTCCCTCGATGCCACGCGGATCGGGGCCCCGGACGCCGGCCACTATGTGGGGCTCGGCGGCAGCGCGGTCGGCGCCCAGATGCATCTTTACGACTATGGCCAGGCCGTCTTTGCCGTGCAAAGCACGTTCCGGCTGCCCGGGACCGATTCCGACCGCAACCCTGCCGAGATCGGCGACACGGCGCGCGAAGGCGACTTCCGCGCCCTGGGCGGCGTCGGATTCCAGCTCGGGCCGTTCCTGTCTTTCATCGACGCGCAAGGCAGCTATCGGCTGCGGTCGGGCGGCGCGGCCGCGCAATGGCACGGCGATCTCACCTTCGGGATCTATCCCCTGTCCCGCCTGCTGGTGCTGCTGCAAAGCTTCACGGCGGTGCCGACCGGCCCCGGCACCACGACGTTGCCGAGTTCACGTTCCTCCAAGATGGAACTCAAGGCCGTATATCAGCTAAACGCGGCCTGGGCCGTCCAACTCGGCGCCTCCACGACCGTCTATGGCCGGAACGCGCTGCTCGAGCGCGGCTTCACGACAGGGCTATGGTATCGCTTCTGACCGCTTCGCGGGGATCGCGATTGAAAAAAAACGTGCGGCTTGATATTCGACATCGTCGAAGAGCGCACCGCCGGTTTAGCTCAGTTGGTAGAGCACCTGATTTGTAATCAGGGGGTCAGGGGTTCGAGCCCTCTAACCGGCACCAGTGCCTTCACTGACTGAGCTATGGGCGACCGCAACGCAGGCAGTGGCCACGCCGGGGGCACAATGCTCTCAGAAACAGCGCTTCAACGCCGGCCGTTAGCTCCTGAGGAGGCGCGCGACCTGATCGTACACCACGCGGCAAGACTGACTGAGTTGAGGACGTTTGGTCGCCATGCATGAGACCGCCTGGCCTTCGTCCGTCAATGCTTGTGGGCACAGACGCATCGCATCCCCGGTACAGTTCTGGATAGCCTGCTGTCGCAGCTCAGGGCTCAGATTCTGTGCACCAGCAAGGCATGGAGAAGCATAGGCGATGGCCACGGCGAGGGCGAATGGGGCGGCAACATGCATACTGACTGTCCTTCGGGTCGTCGCTGCAGGATGGGTACTCAGTACAGGGCTACCAGTGACAAGCGTGTAAATACGCGATGCCCGGCTGTGCTATAGCATATGTGTTTTCTGGATGGCTTTGGCAAGGCGAAAGGCAAACAAATCGTGGTCTGGATTGATTACTACCAGAGCCAAAGCGAGAAGGCGGGCCATGTGGACCTGCCAGGCCAACTCACCATCTTCGCCCACCGAAACGGCCATATCCGTATCGACGGTACCTGAATCCGAAGCGCTGGAAGCCATAGCCGAAGCGTCGGAACGGGCGGAACCCGTAACCATAGCCGTAGCGCCACCCGAACTGACGGAAACACCGGTAAGGACCGCAGACCAGCGCGACCTCGTCGATGCCGGACACAATCGACGGGGCCGGCGCAGCCGGCATGGGTCCCGCCGAAGCTGCCGCGACACCGAGGGTCGACAAGGCGGTCGCAAGGGCCAGGGCCGGCAGGATTTTCATCACGCTTCTCCTACATTGTCGGCGATCGATCGGCGCGCCGGGGCCACCGCCGATCGATGCTCTCCGGCACAGGATCACCGCTTTCGCCTGAACCCTGCCTTAATGCATGTTGCAACGGCTGAGATTTCGCAAGAGGGTGCGGATCGCCAGCGTTGCCGTTGGGGCACGCCCGATGTTTATCGCCGCCCCGGATCGGCAAGCCCGGACCGTTGTCGGTTGCCCTGATATTATCGCATCGATCAAAGGGGAGTGAAAAATGCGAACGAGCCTGATCGTCGGCGCGATCCTGACGCTGGTCTGCCTGGAGAGTGCGTCTGCCAAGACAATGACCGACAAGGAACAGATGCGTCAGCAGGCGGAACACCTGTGCTACGACGACGTGCAGAGATTGTGCAGCAGCGAGATTCCCGACGAGACCAAGATCGCCGCCTGCATGAGAAGCAAGCGGAGCAAGCTGAGCCCTGCCTGCCGCAAGGTCTTCGATGCGGGCATGAAGTAGCGGCCGACCTCGTGCCTCCTCGACGCGACCGCTCCATGCGGGGAAGCTAGGCCCGCCGATGTGTCTTGGCCGACACGGTGGAGCGATCTTCCGTGCCGGGCGGAACGCGTTCCGTTCGGCACAGCTTTGCGATGAGGCAGGCTCTCGGGTGGACGTAATCGAGGTTCGAACAACGTCGCTGGCGCGGTCGCCCCGCGGGCCCGCACCGCGCGACGAGAGGTGAAACCGATGAGAACGCCATTCCTGCTCGCAGCTTGCATCCTGGGCGCGATGACGTTGCCCAGTGTCGCCAAGATGCCCTCCGAAGCGCAGCAGATGCGGCAACAGGCCGAGCACCTGTGCTACGACGACGTCCAGAAACTCTGCAACGCCGCGATCCCCGACGAGGACAAGATCACGGCCTGCATGGGCGCGCATCATGCCCAACTGAGCCCAGCCTGCGCCAAAATCTACGATCAGGGCCTCGGTGGCTGACCCCGGGGCCGCAGACTTATGCCTCAGTTCATGGTGATCGCGCGGGACGGATCGGACCCTGACGCTCCGGCCCGGCGGGCCGCCGCACGGCCGGCCCATCTGTCACGCATCGCGGACGATGTCGCGGCAGGACGGATCGTGGTCGGGGGTGCGATGCTGGACGAGGCCGAAAATCCTATCGCATCGGTGCTGGTCTGCGAATTCCCGGACCGGGAGGCTATCGACGCTTGGCTCGAAGCCGGTCCCTATCGGCTCGCGGACGTCTGGCACAGGGGCGAGGTCACGCGGTTCCGCGTTGCCGTGGAACGGAACGCCACACGGGCCGGGTGATCAGAGCAGGCCCGCCAGGATATTGATGGTGAGGGCCAGGATCACGGTGTTGAACGTGAAGGCCACGAGGCTCTGCACGGTGCCGATCCGGCGCATGCGCTTCGACGTGAACTCGACGTCGGCGGTCTGTGACGCCACGCCGATCACCACGGCGAAATGGATGAAGTCCCAATAATCGGGCGCGTCGTCGTCCGGGAACTTGAGGCCGCCTTGCTCCAGCGTCGCCGGGTCGTCGTCGTCGTCCGGCGCGTAATACTCGTGCGCGTAATGCATGGCGAAGATGAGCTGCGTCACGAACCAGGACACCGACACGCTGCCGAACGCCAGAGTCACGCGAAGCGCCTTGTCGATTCCATGGGCGTCCTTGGCCAGGGACAGCTCGGCCGCCACGGCCGCGAGGGAGGCCGCGGACAGTGCCAGCACGAGAGCCAGGATCATGCCCTGACCTTCGTCCTGCGCCTTCGCGACACCCCGGATGTAGGGCGCATCGCGGAGTGCGATGCCGCGCAGGGTCATGGTCACGTAGACTACGCAGCCGATGTCCCAGGCCACGATGGCACGGGTCGGGGCGTCGAGGTCGGACGGCAGAATGGCCAGCAGGACGCCCGCCGCGATGCCCACGGCGATGGCGGTGACGAGCCGGGGCCGCGACGCGAACGGTCCCAGGTAGCGCAACGGGAATGGGCGTGGTTCGGTCATCGGGCTGTGCTCGGCGTACCGGGTGACCCGCGAAGGGTGCCCGTAGGGAAAACGGCATCGATACTCGTGGCACTCGACGCGGTCATGGGATAGCGACGCGAGGCCGTTTTCCTGTGGGAACCCGGTGCGCCAAGAGGCACGCGTCTGGCGCGAGCGGGACCGTTCTCCGAAGCGACGCTCAGCGGTCGACCAAGCCCGACGCTCTCGCTGCGCCCGACAGGACAGCCTCGCTGTCGTCCTTCAGTGCGACGCCGGTCAGCCCGAGCGCCAGGGCCCGGGTGATCAGCCAGGCGATCTTGCCGGCCGCCGCCGACGGTTCGAGGCCCGCGGCCCGGATGTTGGACACGCAATTGCGTTCCGCGTCGCGCCGGCCGACCTTCGGCGCGAAGGTCAAGTAGGCGCCGAGACTATCGGCCGCCGACAGACCCGGCCGTTCGCCGATCAGCACCAGCACGAGCCGGGCACCCAGCAGCGCGCCGATCTCGTCGCCCAGTGCGACGCGGGCCTGGCGCGCCAAGGCGACCGGCGCCTGCGTGAGGTTCGCGGCCGCGAGCAGCGGCGTCAGGGCACGCAGCAGCGGCAGAGCATTGAGGTCGACCGCCGAGGCCGACAGCCCGTCCGCCACCACGATGGCGATGTCGGCTGCGGCCCAGTCGGCCTGCTGCAGCAGCGCCTTGCTGCGGGCCGAGAGACGGCGGCCGACATCGGGGCGTCTGAGATAGGTGGCTCGATCGGGAACGGCGCTCTCAACCAGGACCGTCTCGCACCCGAGCGCCGCGATCCCGGCCGCGATGGCCCCGACGTCCAGCTCCGCATGAACGGCATCGCGCGCCCGGGCGTGGGCGAAGCCGAGCTTCAGCACTTCGCGGCTCGGCAGCGATGGGCCGGCGCGGCCCAGGGCCAGGCGTGCCGGCGTCAGGGCGGCCAGCCGCGTCCAGGGATCGGCCGTCACGGGGGAGGACAGGGTGGGGGAGGGCAGGGCAGGGTCGTCGGGCGGCGTTTTCATGCGGCCCGCAATGGGGCGAGCAGCGGATGGGACGGCGTGGAGGCCCGCAGGCGCCCGTCCGGACCCGTGATGCCCATGGTCCGGAGCCAGGCTTCGAACTCCGGCGCACGCTTCAGGCCCAGAACGTCGCGAAGATAGAGCTGGTCGTGGAACGAGGTCGACTGGTAGTTCAACATGATGTCGTCGGCACCCGGCACGCCCATGATGTAGGTGACGCCCGCGGCACCGAGCAGCGTCATCAGCGTGTCCATGTCGTCGGCATCGGCCTCGGCGTGGTTGGTGTAGCAAACGTCGCAGCCGAGCGGTAGCCCCATCAACTTGCCGCAGAAATGGTCCTCGAGGCCGGCTCGGATGATCTGCTTGCCGTCGTAGAGGTACTCGGGGCCGATGAAGCCCACGACCGTATTGACCAGAAGCGGCTCATAGGCGCGGGCGACCGCGTAGGCGCGTGCCTCCAGGGTCTGCTGGTCGACGCCGTGATGGGCGTCGGACGAGAGGGCCGAGCCCTGGCCGGTCTCGAAATACAAGACGTTCTGCCCGACCGTGCCGCGCCGCAGGCTGCGGCCGGCATCCTGCGCCTCGGCGAGCAGGTTCAACGTCACCCCGAAGGAGGCGTTGGCGGCCTCGGTTCCGGCAATCGACTGGAACACGAGGTCGACCGGCACGCCCCGCTCGATCAGGCCGATGGTGGTGGACGCATGGGTCAGCACGCAAGCCTGGGTCGGGATCGCGTGTCGGGTGATCAGGTCGGACAGGAGGTGGCACAGGCGGCCCAGCACGGCAGGGGAGTCGGAGACCGGATTGATGCCGATCACGGCGTCGCCGCAGCCGTAGAGCAGCCCTTCGGCCACGCTGGCCGCGATCCCGTCGGGATCGTCGGCCGGGTGGTTGGGCTGCAGCCGCACCGCCATGGTTCCGGGCAGGCCGATCGTGTTGCGGAACCGCGTCACCGCCCGGCACTTGCGGGCCACCAGGATCAGATCCTGGTTGCGCATGATCTTCGAGACCGCCGCCGCCATCTCGGGGGTGATGCCCGGCGCGATCCCGGCCAGCGCCTCCCACGTCGCCAGGTCGGACAGGAGCCAGTCACGAAAGCCGCCGACCGTGAGGTGGCCCACCGTGGCGAAGGCGGCCTCGTCGTGCCGGTCGATGATGAGGCGGGTGACGTCGTCCTCTTCATAGGGGATCAATGGCTGCATCAGGAATGTCCCGAGCGGCAGGTCGGCGAGGCAATGCCGGGCCGCCATGCCTTCCTCGGCCGACCCGGCCGCGATGCCGGCCAGCATGTCGCCCGACCGGAGCGGCGTCGCCTTGGCCATGAGGTCCTTGAGGTCGGCAAAAGCCCAGGCGTGCTGGCCGACGACGTGGCGAAATGCCATGGTTTATCTCCTGCGGCCGCTTACTGCCCGGCCAGCAATCGACAAGCCTTGCTGGCCTGCGCGGCACGCTCACTGAGCGCGGACGGCTGGCCCTCGCGTTCCTTGGCGGCCGTTGGCCGCTAATCGTAAGGCGATCCAGCTCAGTGCGGTAGCCGTCCAAGGCCGTTTTTTCACCGGTCCGGTTGACCTCGCCAAGCCGCTCCGCGAGGAAACGCAACGTCGCTACCATATCGACGGCCACGGTCTTGTGAGGCGCCATTTTTCAATTTATGCAGAAAAGTGAAGCTTTTTCAAGTAAACTGAATTTAATTTAAATCCATTAATAAATTAAGAAATTGTCTTCAATATTTGCTGTTCCAGATAACAAATCCTCCACCTGATCTTTTGTAGGATCAGGTGTGCGAGCATGATCGCAATTGTTACGGATATCTCCCAAATGCTGGTTGAACCGCCACTGTGGAACATCAATCACTCCAGCATTCTTCAATGCATCATTTAATACCGAAAGTGTCGGCTTGGATTTAGTGATGTTTACGTTATGGTCAATACAAACCTGATGTAAATGTCGTTCTAAAATAACACCTGCTACAGCACCGGCCGCTCGGAAGAACTTGCTCCTCGCTAGTTCACGAGCCACTTCGATTTCAGAGTCAAACAGGTCAGCTTGGACGAGTTGGCGAATCTCAAAGAGCGCACTGGTAAACCTCTGTTTGGCAGCTCTCAGGATAGAGAGCTGCTGCTTAAACTGCAGGTATGCAGCCGATCCGTCTACTTTTACTCCTCCGGCATATGTCACACTTAAACCCTGAAGAAAATCTTGTATAACATAGTTCTCTGCCGTGATTTGCTTTCTGGATTTCGATTTCTCATAAAACGACTTAAAATCTACGATACGATCAGGAAGAAGTTGCTTTATAACAGCAATGCTTTCGGAATACTAGCGGTCATATTCCGTCTTAAAATCCGGTATGCCTTTAATTGCCTCATCAGCTTCTGAGTCAGAAACTTTGCTGAACATCTTCTTCTTGAACTCTGCCTTACCAAGCACATCGAGGTACATCGCTATTCCAAGTTTGGAACCGAATGAAATCAATTCGTCAAGTTCCTTCTTGAAGCGATCGAAATTGGTTGCCACACTAACCTCACATGTAAGTCGTATCGAAGGCACCATATTGAAATTTGTCTGATATGAAACCAAAGAGTGGACCAAGTTCGATGCTTTAGCACACGCACATTGCCGCTTAAGCCCCTCTTACCGGATTCCTTTGCCGATGTCGCTTAGCAGCGTGCCGGCCAGCGCCTCGGATGTCGCGAGGTCGGACAGGAGCCAGTCGCGGAAGCCGCCGACCGTGAGGTTGGCCATCGGGGCGAAGGCCGCCGCGTCGTGCCGGTCGATGATGAGGCGGGTGACGTCGTCCTCTTCATAGGGGATCAGCGGCTACAGCAGGAACGTTCTCAGCGGCAGGTCGGCAAGGCAATGCCGGGCCGCCATGCCTTCCTCGGCCGACCCGGCCGCGATGCCGGCCAGCATGTCGCCCGACCGCAGCGGCGTCGCCTTGGCCATGAGGTCCCTGAGGTCAGCGAAGGCCCATGCCCGCTGGCCGACCGTGGCGAAACGCCATTTGTCCGCTTCCCGATGCTGCTGTTCCGTGTCGGACTGTTTCACAGGTCTCCGACGAACGCCAAATCGTCCGGCGGATTGTCGGAACCCGCCCCTCGGCCAGGCAGATCAGCAGGGCCAGGGCAGGGTGGCGAGTGGTGAGTATGGATGTCCTCCCATGACGGACGGCTCCGGTGGGCCGGTGCGGTCCACTTGCGGGATGAACGCCTCGGTCCGAGCCAGGTGGCCGTTGCCTCGTTGTCAAGAAGCCGTGCTAGCGCTGCGATCATGCCTGTGGCAGTTTTCGCCGCGCGGCACCGTCACGCATTGGGGAAGATGATGAAGACCACCACCAGGTTCCTGGCCTCGCTCTCGACCATGGCGGTTATGGCCGGCACCGCGAGCTTTGCCCGGGCTCAGGCGCCCGACGATCTCGTCAAGGCCGCCAAGACGGAGGGTGAACTGTCGGTGATCGCGCTCCCGCACGATTGGTGCGGCTACGGCGGCATGATCGACGGCTTCAA
>JAABUY010000758.1_pt1 | contig 49334 bp, 32 predicted proteins | sample 5560271 | NCBI WGS metagenome assembly JAABUY01 (sample SAMN10711886, study PRJNA513374) | rock metagenome | isolation source: Antarctica rocks | place: Antarctica: Victoria Land, University Valley | reverse complement strand
CGTATTTAACCCAGCTCGTGTAGCTTTTTAAGCGACGAACAGTCGCACCCTTCATGACTCTTGCATTCATGTGGATAAGCTAAGCCGACATCGAGGTGCCAAACCGCGCACTCAATTTGAACTCTCTGGCGCAATTAGCCTGTTCAATTTTTGTTATCGTAATGGCTTTTTATCCATTACTTCCACTTTTCACAAAGTGGTTCAGACTATTTCTTCATTTTTTTTTCTATCTAACCTATTTGCAACGCGATATGTGTAAAATTTTTATCTCTTGCTTGCAGAGCAGAGAATATCTAATTACTACTTACTCAGCCTTTTAAACCAAAAGACCCAATACGAAGTTTAGATTTTAATTTTGTATACTGTACATTAGATTTTGCATGACCTCTTAAAAGTATAGTAGATAAACCCTTATAAGAAGAATCTGCATTTTTTAAGTTACCTTTATACTTAAGCTTAAAAACAGATTTTGCGGCAGTATTACGTCTAGTCAATCTTCCTGCTGCCTCTATTCTTATACCAGTAACAGATTTATGTTTAATAGAATCTAATATGTTTTTTGTTGTATGCATTGTGTGCACAATGCTATCATCAATCTCTAAAGATTTTTTTTTGTATACTAAGTGCAAGCTCTTATTTATTTTATCACTTATTGTTTCTCTTCTTCTTGCAGAGCAGAAAAGAAGTGACTCTTGGTAATTGACTTTTAAGTTTTGTAACAATTTTTTTCTATTATGCCTATCAGCCAAAAGACTTAATTTATCTAGAGGTGATAGATGAAACATCCTTAAAGAAGCTTTTAAAACTTTTAACAATTTATTTTTCTTGTTTCTTATTTTTGTAACTAAAGTTTCTGAAAAAATATAACTGTTTAAATATAAATAATTTAAATTAACTAAGTTAAACTCTATTTTTTTGTTGTAGATATTTTTAATTAAACCTGTTAAAGGTAAAAGATATGTTTTCTCAAATTTAGATTTATTTAGTAATATAATTTGCTTACGATACATCAAAAGCACTTCTTTTTGTAAACATTTTAAAATAAAGTTATTTAAATACTGTTTTTCGTAACCTATAAATTTGTTTTTATTGTTATTGTTTATTTTATAGTGCGGAGCAATCCGCACTAGTGTTTTAAGCAATTTATTTTTTTGTTTGTAAACTTTGGAAAAAATCAAGAGAGCCTTTTTTTTTACAATTTTTAACACTTCTCCGTCTGTATGAGCTATTGTATTAGCTATTGTATCAACTATGCTAAGTAATTTTCTAATATAATATGTTTTTTGCCTATTATATACGTAAACAGTAGCTATTACTTTATCACTAGTATGTTTAAGCTCTGCTCTACTAACCAACATTCTGTTAGTTGATAATCTTCTAAGTCTTCTACGTAAACGGGGAAATTTTACGTTTTTTTGTAATACAGGGCTATACAAATTAAAATAACTCTTTATAAGTTTAAGTATTACCTTGTCAGCCGCAGGTAGCAATTTAATTGTATTTTTATTATAGGCATAAACACTATTAAATCACTCTTTATCTGCAGGCACATAATGTTTAGCTATAGCTATTTCATTACCTTTGTTGTAATTCCTGTTTAAGTTATAGTTTTTTAACTTTACTTTAAAAATGTTTAACATTAGAAAATCTTTAGAGGTGTAAATTTTATAGGACTTTTTAAATTAGATTAACTTAATATATGTCCTAAGCTTAACTTTTAATCAAAGAGCTAAGTCTGTTTCATTAATTTTTATTAATAATTATACAAATGTATCTTAAATCAATTATTTAAATACATTGATTTAAGATACATCCAATAGTTAGATTAGATAGATTTAATTTTAAAATGTTGAGCATTAGTAAAAGGTTATTGTTAGCAATACTCACCTTCTAGTCGTTGAACGTTCTCACTTTACTTTTAATTGTTTATTGCTCCGCTCTGCTATGCTATGCCATGCTCTGCAAGCAAGCAAGCACTAAAAAAAAAAGATGCTTAAGAGAGTTTCGCTTCAAATACGCTTATTATAATCTTATATAAATAAGCATTTCTTGAATTTTACCCAAATATGTACCAATAGTTTATATAAACATTGGGGGACTAACATTTAATCCCTAGCGTAACTTTTTCTATAATCCAAGACCTTTCCTTTCTGCATCTTGTGATCATATGCCCCGCTTACGCGACTGAAAGACGTGTAGGTCAAACAGTAAAGCAAGATTAAGCCATTAAACTTTGTTAGTAATTTCAATTATCATTTAATTAATTATTTAGTGCGGATTGCTCTGCACTAGATCTGTTTTTTAAAAGAATTTAATAAATAACGAAAAACATTACTAGTGATTATTATACTAAACGGGTTATCTGGGAGTAGTATTACTCTAAACGAACAAAATTGTTCGCATTATTTAGTGCGGATTGCTCCGCACTAGAGGTTGTAAAGTAAACTTATAAAAAATGCCAATGGCATAAATTTAGAATCATATATTATATTATATGACATCTAATATAATAATTACTAAATAATGTTTTAATTACATCTATATTTAGAATAGCAAATTCTTACTTGCATAAAAAAAAACTCTACCTCAAATAGAATTATAATTGGATTAGTTTAATAACAAATATTAATGCCTTACTGGCATTTGTATATTAACCAATAGCAAACTAAAAAATAAAAAATATGTAGGCAATGCCTAGACATATTTGATTGCAAGTTGCAATTTTACAGAATTTGGATATACCCAGGTACTATTTATGGGATCTGTGCCCCGCATAAACTGCCACCTAGCAAATGTTCCACTTTTAAGGTGATACAATATGATAAACCAAGTAAAGGTGTTTCAATTTTATCTTAACAATTACCTTATACACTACAACTGGTTATATCATACCCAATAACTAGTAACAGTAAAGCTGCATAGGGTCTTCTCGTCTAACTAGAGGTAAACTGTATCTGCACAGTTATTCCAATTTCACCGAGCCAATCATCGAGACAGCTGTTGTATCGTTACATCATTCATGCAAGACCGCATTTAACGGCCAAGGTATTACGCTACCTTAGAACCCTTATAGGTAAAGCTGCCATTGAACGGGGGTTCCTTCATAACCTGGCTTATTTTAGTCAACCAAGAAAATCGGATAGCCAGCCGTCATAGGGCAGACATCACACCCTATACTTCGATTTTTTATCTTTGCAGTGTGCTGTGTTTTAATTAAACAGTCGTACAACACCATTCTATGCCTCCTCTTCCATACCTTATATTAATAAGTTGGAATGGCCCACCTTCTCCCGAAGTTACGTGAGTCAATTTGCCGAGTTCCTTAATGATTGTTCACTCGAACGCCTTCGTATTCTCTACTTGCTTACTCGTGGTAGTTTTTTAGGTACGGTCTTACGCGATATTTTTCCAGAACACCCGTCACAGTTAACAGGTGTTAATTCCTTTTATTTTACATCATTAATTATATACTATTATTTTAATTTAAATAAAAGTACTCGCTGATATTCTCATCGTCTAGTCCTTTCAAACTAATGAACTTAGAGGCCGTTACTTTAAGTAAATTCCATAAGCTTTAGGCGAGGATGGGATACTATCCACTATATTCCTTTATCGTTACTCATGTCAGCATTCTCACTTGGGTTATAAAATTAACTAATAATTAGAATAAATTATTAAATTCCTTTCTCTTTAAAAGAAAAAGTCTTATATTTCCCCAATGTTCCGCTACCCCAGATATAGAGTATCTAATTAATACAGACATATATATCTGGACAAGGTCTCGGTATATTATTTAGATCCGTTAAATCTTAGGTGCCTTTATCCACATAAACTTTTAATTAGTTTATTTATTTTCGTTTTCTGTGCGTAGCAAGAGAAAACGAAAAACCAGTGCTCTATTACGAGGTCTTTAAAAAGTGGCCGCTTCTAAGCCCATTTCCTGGACGAATAGGACAAACACTACCTTTCTTTCACTTAATAATAATTTTGGAACCTTATTAACTCTTGTTCTGGGCTGTTTCCCTTTTGACATACAACCTTATCGTACTATGTCTGACTATTCAATATTCATCTAAGCCCTTCCGAGAACAAATACTCACTGATAGAATCTTCACGACCCCCCAATATCCACAAAAACATATTATTTAAAGCTAAATAATACGCAAGTTGCATGAGATCACAATTCTGTACCTGCTATAATGTTATTAAAACTACCTACAAATATAGGTTTCGCGGAAAACCAGCTATCCTAGTCTGTGTTGTCTTTCACTAACTTACCACAATTCTTCGGATATCTCTACAACGATAACCCGTTCGGACTTTTATAACCCTGATTGTGGTAAGATCACTAGGCTTCGGGTCTAATTTCAGATACTATCTCATTACTTCATAATTGATTTATCTTCGCATCGCTGCTCGCATCTGATATTAACTTGCTGACCCATTATGCAAAAGGTACGCTCTTATTATTTAAATTTTACTTGAGCTGCTTATAAAACTACTATTTTTTTGAATTCCCTCACGGTAATCTATCACTATCGCTTATATATTATATTTAGCCTTAGAGGAAGGTTCCCCTTTAGATTATTATCTAATCTTTCTTTTTCAAACAGGTATGTAGTCCGTTTTACTTATAGGCTTTTCCACTTTCATTCACACTACTCGTAGAATCTCGTTTGATTTATGTTCCTGAAGTTAATAAGATATTTCAATTAACTTCGTTTTTACATTAAATTTCTCTTTAGAGTTCATGGTAGAGACTAAGCCTACCAAATTAAACCTGCTCTCTTTAATATATAGCTATCAATCCATAATAGTTTCTTTATATACTATTTGTGAATAAGTTTATTTGTTCACAAATAAACACTTTATATATCAATTACAATTTACAATACTATTGCCTTTTATACCTAAAAAGCAATTAATTCGGGTTATTATGATTCGAACATAACAATTCCTCAACCCAAATGAGGCGCCTAACCAACCTGGCTCTAACCCGTATATAGTCTTTATATATATTTTTTTGCTCTGTTCTGCTCTGCTTTGCAAGCAGAGCAGAGCAGAAGCGCACTAAATACAGAGAATATCCGATTCGAACGGATGTGGTCATTTAACCAAATAAGTTTCAAGCTTATCGCCTTAAACCCCTCAGCCAATTCTCTTTATTTTTATTTTTATTTTTATTTTTATGTAGCTCATCTACAAAATTCTGTAACAAAATTAAAGAATATAAACTAATTTAACAAAGACTTCTTTTAATTTTTTCTGATTCTTCCAAGACTTGAACTTGAATAACATTCTTATCAAAAACGCACTTTACCTATTAAGTTAAAGAACCTCTTGTTTTCAAATATGACATGGTTCTTCTTCGGCCGCATAGTATTTACACTTTAAAGCCATGGCTGATTCTTATAATCCCTATAGTTAGATATGCATATCTGAAAGCAAGAGAACACAGCAGCTTTGGCTTTAAACAGTGTTAGGTACTGATCTTCTCCAATACTCACTTTAAAGCGAATACACTGTGTATATTTCCTTTGCCAATGGCGAAGGGATCGCAGATAAAAAATAATTTTATAAGCAGTTATTTAGGTTTATCTCTTAATAAATTACTCTAAACAAATAACGAGAAACACAGCTAATATAGTCAATTGAAAATCCTACATTAGTACACAACGACAATTAAACTATTAATTATAGTTAAACTATAATTAACTTTTCTAATAGAAAACCGGTTGTAGCAGGGTTAGCTATAGTAGGCGTTGCAAGTTGGGCTATAATTATATGTTGAGCAAGCGGCAATAGTATTATTAGACCCAACGTAGGTGCTAGAGAACAACAAAAATAGAATAATAAAAAGATAAAAATTCTCTACATGCAAGAGTTATCAGATTCGAACTGATAATTTAAAGTTTGAAGCTTCATATTTTACCATTAAACTAAACTCCTTCTATTTTTACTTTATCTATTTAGTGCTTGCTTGCTTGCTTGCTTGCTTGCATGCTTGCACTAGAGAGCACTAGAGAGCAAGAGGTTAAATATAAAATATATATCTCTTATTAATTTGTAAATATTCATTTAGGATTAAATTATTCACTTATATTATTGGGCCATGCAATGAAAAATAAAATTTTTTATAGGTATTGGCTTTTTTTTATAACTAGCTTGAGGCTAGTTATAACATGAATTAGTTTATTTCCAAGGTGTTATTGCATTTCGCTTTGTAATTATTAACACTACCTATATAATTTTTAATATATTTAGTTAAGCTAAAGTGCTCTTTACTAGATAAGTATTATCTCTAGTGCTCTCTAGTGCTCTCTAGTGCAAGCAAGCAAGCAAGCACTAAATATATAAAATGTTTATACATAGATGTTACGCGGAAAAGAGATGATTTGAACATCCAGGTGTTTATTACACAATATTTAGCAAATATCTCGCCCTACCAATGGCAACTTTTCCTTTTATCTCATGTATCTGAGATATATGCGAGTTAGACCGGCTACGATCCGGCATCTTCTTTCTCGACAAGAAAGTATTTTACCAATTAAACTACTAACTCTTTAACTTCTTTATCTACGGCCAGTCGAATTCGAATCGACACAAATCGTTTGGAAGACGAAAGGTCTACCATTTTAACCTATGGCCGCGGGGTGTTTTCACCAATTTAAGAAGAAGGTTGATGTATTAATTTTATTATTAATTTTCCCCATATTCTTGTCCTTCTCTTTTTATGGTAACAGCATATCTATAATTGTAAATAAAAGGAGTGATACTCTCACCCCTACTCTTGAGTCTATTTTCTCTTTTCAGAACAGATGAATGTTTTGTATTCATATATTTAGCAGCAAGACGTATAGATTCATGAGTGGTTTGAATTTTTGTATTGGTATCTACGATATCTACTTTCATACCCGGTGAAGGCACATGTCTTCTATTAGAAACTATTTGCTTTATCTTTTCTATAGTTTCGGGCGAATGCCTGTAATTCTTCAAAGAACGAGAAAACTGAAGTATGTTATAACTGTGCTCCAAATAATTAAAATAGTACTGTTCCCGCTCTTTTAATACGGATATATCGCAGTACTCTAAGATATCAAGACGAAATGCCGAGTATCCATATTTTAACAGAGCTTTATAGATTAAACTTTGCTGTTTCTCGATACGAGCTTGTAAAAATTTTACACTGAAGTATTTAGACATTCTTTCCTTGATATCTACAGTTAAACCTATATATGATTTATTTGCATCCCTTCTAATTCAGCGATATATACCTGCTTTGCCCTTATTATCTTTTAATATTTTTTGCTTCATAGTATTAGCATTATTATAAGACATACGGGCCACAACTGTTATTTTCTTTTTGTTATCAGGGACTGGTATCACCGCATTTTCGTGGACAACTGTTATAATCCCTTCTGTATCGGGATTAATAACTGATACATTATTTTCGGTATTCGAGGTTTCATGTCTGTCTACTATTCTGTTAAAGTTTTTCATATTTTTAGTTGTTGTAGAATATCATCTAACACCACCAATATTCATATGTATATTGTTAAAAGAAAATTTATCTCTGTTTAGTCTTAGTCTATTATCTATAATACCAGAGGAAATATGGTAGTTGTTGTGGTTATACAAACTTTTTCTATATTCCATATCAAGCATAGAAAGAGAATTATTTATAGAATTAATATGACCTCTAACTGCTTGTGGACCAGTATTAATATTATAACGATAATTTCTAACATTTAAAATAAAATTTTCTAAATCTTTTACCATATAGAGACATCCGTTAATAATGCTAACAGAATCTACAATATCAGAATTTAAATACTTCACTAATGTATTGTAATTATTGACAGAGCTAAGAATTTTGCTAGTAAAACCTTTGTAATCTCTTTTAAGAGCTAGATCAGTTAGTAAGGCCATAGATCCCACATCTGTTGAATAAATTAACTTATTTATTAACGCAAATATTTGTGTATTACTAATAGGGTAATAAGATTTTGATAAATTGTCGATTAGTTCATTAATTTTATAAGAAGTATTACTGTAAAGTAGTGCATCTTCTACACGGCCTAGTACATTTTCATCAATTATTGAGAGAAAATTTCCAGGTTCCTTGTAAGCATTACCATTATTTAGGGCTCTTAAACCTATGAAGAGTGCAAAACTTTCCCTAAAAATGGAAGGATAACTAATGTAATTATATACTAAGCTTTTAGATTCTTTGTTTAATACTTTAATAAAAAGAATATAAAATTTGTTAACATCTGTATTACTAACACAATTATTAATGTGTAATACACCAGATTCCAAGGAGTTATGTAAGTCTTGGGTTATTATATAATTAGTAGCTGTTATTATGTTACGCGTTTCGTTTATAGTATTGTTAAAATTTGTCATATTTATATTCTTAGTTATTTGTTCACAAGCGCAGTACTAGATTAATAGGTTCTAGATAAACCTGTAATTAAATTATAAACTAAGCTATAATTTCGTCTAAAAAGAATTAAAATACAGGTGTATATATTTAATATAAAATGAGTTTTAAGATTTTCGACGATTAAAAATTCAAGCTACAGTGTGTTTTACCACTTTTAACTTATTTAAATCAGTTGCTAAGTCTTTTTTAACTTCTTTAGTTATATTGATATCCTTATTCCAGTGTTTTTTATATTCTTTATAAGAATTATAATTCCCTTTTTCAGCCTCACACAATTCTCAGAACAATCTACGTCTAGCTCTATTTTTAATGTTATAATATAAATTAGATATTTTAGAGGCATCTGTTTCAGAATCTTCACTAGCTTCAACTTGAACTGAAGGGGACCAACTGGAAGGACTATGTATAGTAGTGCCATCATCACAGTAAATTACAGAGGTTATTAGACCTATAGAATACAGGAAAAGGTTGTAAACAATCAATATAATATAAAAGTACTGAAGGATATAAAATAAGATTGTAAAAAAGGAAGAGAATATATAATTATATATGTGTGCGAATGTTATCTTAAAGTTAGTGAATTTAGTCATTGTAGTTATATTTTAATATTATTAATTAACACAATACTAGATTAGAGCTCTAGATAAACTTGTCAAACGACACATGTTATAACACTTAACTAGTTTATTGGGTATAAAATGGTGTTATATCTGGTAAAGATAATGTGTACAATATTTATCTTGTACGGCGTCTACCATGATGTCTACTGTGGTGTCTATAGTCGTTTATAGTAGCTCGATTAATATTACCTATATTACTATCAAACGGACGTTTTCTACTAAGCAAATCATTAACTTCAGCTTTGATATCACTGTTAATTTCTTTAGTTATAGAACGCCATATACTGTTATCAGGATTTCAACTACTTTTAAATTCAGCATAAGAATTGTATTTACTACTTTCTCTATGCTTTTCTCATAAATTTCAATAAAGCTTACGTTTACCTAGATCATGGTATTTAACATATATATGTCCTAATTTGTTATCGATATTTTGAAAACCTAATCATAATCTACCTTTCAAACCCTGTTTTTGGATAGAAATCTCCTCTACAGTACTTGTACTAGTATTTACAAACATACTAGTAGCACTGGTACCACTGGAAGTTTCAATAGTTTCGAAAACTATAGGGCGGTTAACCTCTCTACCTTCTAGTTCAGGTGTTGGAGTTCTAGCCATATCTAATTCAGGTGTAAGACCGGTATGTTCTCGAACAAGTGGATTATCTTGTAATAGTGCACCTAAAAAATCCTCGTTAAATCTTGTATTACTATTACCATCACTATGGCCGACACGTAAACAAGAAGGATGTCTCTGAACAGCTGTACCATCTAACTCCTGTATTGCAGATGGATCATAATTAGGCTTGTTAGCATAATTGACTGCTGGAGGAGATGTAGAAGATTCAATATCTGAATCTATACAGTAGAGTGGGTGAATAAAATCAGTATATAAAAACTCGCACATGAAAAGTAACTGATTTAAGGTAGTTAGCAGCACAATAACTGTATAAAATAATTCAATGTAAAATAGAAATGTTGAAAGCGTATATCTTTGAGTACGAACCAGTGAAAGAGAAAAAAATTTTCAAACTTTTAGAAAAGATTTTAGAATTTGCATGTATATATAATGTAAAAAAAAAGAATACAATACTAGAAAGAGAGGTTCTAGATAAACCATAAAGTCAGGAGAGAGAGGAGAAAAAAAGCGTATTATCCTGTCTAACAAAAAGAAAAGAAAAGAAAAAACAAAAAAGAAGAAAAACAAGAAAAAAAGGGTATCCCCTCTATGTATAGTAGAAGACAAAGTTTAACTTTAGAGTTTGTTATGGTTTGTCAGTCAATCCATAAAATCGGGCATTTCTGTATTTAGATCTGTATGATCATGGGAATTATTTTTATCTTCTTTAACTGTCGCAAGATTGTTAGCGTTGTCACTAGGTTTATTACTTTTTACTTTAGCATCTAAGATTTAGATTTCATTTTTTAATTTAAAGTGTTTGCTAATATGAGATTTTTTTTCATCTGTGATGTAAGAAATAACCTCTTCCATATGTAATCCAAACCACCCTTATTTGTAACATCATTATCCTAAAAAAACTTTAATAATCTTCATCACTAGTATATTCCCCTTTATCTAATTTCTCAGCAATAGTTTTTGCTTATATCAATGTAGAAACGTCTTTAGAATGTTAAGATATAGTGTATAAATTACTTTTTCTATAATCCAACAATCTCTTTTTATTGTGTACTAATTACTCAAATTCAGTCATATTTCTGTTTCTTTTCATTAATTATGATCCTCAGTAATAAATAGATATGAACAAGAACAATCAAACCACATCAACAAAGTGTCAATATAATATACTAGATTCTAGTCCTAGATGGTGATTTTCAGTAAAGTGATAAGCTAAAACACGTCATAATCCAACACCTATAAATGCAGTACCAATCATTACATGAAAACCGTGAAAACCTGTTCCAAAATAAAAACAAGATCCAAACGTACCATCTGCAATAGTAAACTGAGATACTGAATACTCTACACCTTGCAAGGCAGTAAATATAATAGCTAGCACTACTGTTAAAAGTAATCCATTTAAAGCTCCATTTCTATTTCCTTGTATCACCGAATGGTGAGCATAAGTAACTGTAACACCACTTGAAAGTAATATTATTGTATTAAGTAACGGTAATTCAAATGGATTAATTGCTTCTACACCTGCTGGAGGTCAGTGCGCACCTAATTCGATAGTAGGTGACAGTGCACTGTGAAAAAATGTTCAGAAAATAGCTAAAAAAAAGAGAGCTTCGCTTACAATAAATAATGCCACTCCCATATTTAACCCTCTTTGCACAGCTAAAGTGTGATTACCCATATATGTAGCTTCAGATATAACATCTTTAAATCAAAGTGACATGGTAAATACCAATGAAAATAATGCTAGAAAAAAGTTGTTTTGTGAAAAAATAAAGCCATGCATAGATAATACTAAGCTAGTTGTTAGAGTTAAAAGTGTAAAACTTGTGAAAAGGGGCCAGAGTGAAGGGGAGACTAAATGGAAAGGATGGGCTTGAAAATTAGTTCTTGTTAAATGGGTCATTGTTTTTATATCTCTAATTTCTTTTTTAGTTATGTCACTTTTGTTTAGCCTAATTTTTTTTATTATAGCGATTACTAAACTAACGCCTAACACTATTATAAGGAATAAGTGATTCGAACACTTAACCTACCGTGTGTAAAACGGTAGCTCTACCATTGAGCTAATTCCCTTTTTATGTATTTATAAACTCTTTACAAGTAATTGTTAGTTAAGACCTATGGGACTTGAACCCATATAATGATGATCAAAAGTCACATATTTTACCAATTAAACTAAAGTCTCTTTTACATTTTACATTTTTAACAAATAGCTGCTTCGCAAGCACTAGAAAACATAAGTATATAATGTGGTAGTTATAAATTGAATAAATATGTAGTTATATCAATTAACAAATACTTATAAATGCGATCCGCAATAAAAAACAAGGCTAATGGTTAAACTATTAACATTTTTTTTAAGCTAACTAATTGTAAAGTTTTGGTTAGTTGCTTTAAGCTTTTTGTTTTATTGTTATAACAATAGCACCAACCATAGCTAATAAAAGTATAATAGAAGTTATAATAAGTCATATTGAATAGCTAGTGTACATAATATTACCAATACTTGTTATATGTGTAGTTTCCGATAAATTACCATCTCATAGCATACTAGTTACAAACACTATTGGGCCCTTATCATTAAAATAATTTAAATCATTGTTAAGAGAATTATTTAAACTGTCTAGAGATAAATTTATAAAAAAACTTTTCATGTCTAAAGCTGTTAAATTATAAGGTAATAATTGATAAATGGAATAAATAAAATATATGGATGTTAATATAGCTAAAGGTATAACATTACTAGTGTCACTTAATAATTCAGAAATTCTTACGTTAATTAGCATTAATATGAAGAGAAATAAGATTGACACTGCCCCAACATACACTAATAGATAAGACAAACCTATGAAACTTAGACCTAAAATTATAAGATAACTAGCTAAACTAAAAAACAAAGCTATCAAAAATAAAACCGACACTATAGGGTTTTTACTAATTATAATTAATATTCCGCAAATTATAGAAGCAAGGGATATATAATCTAATAATGCGATATTGTAGCCGTTAGTAATAGTTTCGTTTAAAATAAACAAGGTATTCATTATAGAAAATAGAAATAAAGACTTTTTTTTAAAGATCTAGAAGAGATTAAATATTTTATTGCTGCTTTGCTTTTGCTTTTGCTTTTGCTTGCAAAAAGCGAAAGATGACAAAATAACAGAAAAATATTAAATACGTCTTATAGACTAATAATACAAATACGGAAAGTAGGGCAAAGGTATAACTTTAAAATAAAATTTTATTTCTATATTTAAAACAATCTTAAGCCTTTAAAGTGAATCGAACACTTATCTAAATATTAACAGTATTCCGCTCTACCTTTGAGCTACAAAGGCTTATTTTTATTATTTATTTCCTACTAAATAATACCTAGCCACCCTCAGCCCTCCACTAGGATTATCTGTGTTTCATACTTTTTAATTAAATAAACCTAAAACATGTATAAGACTCGAACTTGTAATCTTTGTGTCCGTAGCACAACGCTATACCAATTTAGCTAACATGTTTAATACCTTATATATTTATACAAGGATTAGGAAGAAAAGGACTCGAACCTTCGACAGCTATAGCTATTGAGTTTACAGCTCAACCCGTCATACCAACAAACGGAACCTTCCTATTGTGCATTATTTATTACTTTTTGCTATAAAAAATAAAATTCTAATCTAAATAGCAAATAGTAAAAATAAATACACACTTTTTATTGTTAAATTTAATTAATCCCGTGCAATTTCCACTACACGAACCGTATTTCGACTTAACACTAATCAGAGTCACTCATACGAAACCTGCTAATCCACATTTCATAGCCTTATTGCTATGATTATAAGCAGACAGCAACCAAACTTATTGCGCATACTCCTTTCAGCGCCTGACGAGTGGTTAGTACCTATCTGAGATAAATTTCACCGTGACGTTCTTATTCACGATTACTAGTAATTCCTCTTTCATGCAGTCGAATTACAGACTACAATCCATTAAGTTTTTATCCTGTTTTAGGGGATTAGCTCTATTTCACAATTTCGCATCCCTTTGTAAAGGCATATGTGGCACGTCTATAGCCCACAATATTAAGGCCATGATGACTTGTCTTAGTCCCTATTATCACATCCAATCTAGCGGTGAACTACTCTATATAAAAATAAAGTATGGGTTTACGTTAATTTAATGGAACTAACCACAATCTCACGACATTAACTGAAGACAACCGTGCAGCGCTTGTATAAAAAATTTTACATACAAATTGTGGTAAGGTTTTTTGCGGACCATCAAATTAAACAACATACTTCACTACTTGTTTCAGAAACGGTCTAATGATTTCAGTTCCAATGTTGCCAAATTACTCTTAAGGTGGAATGCTTACACTTTCATTTATAGTACAAAATTCATCTATCCTATGACATTCATCATTTTCTGCTGAGACTACTTGGGTATCTAATCCTTTTTGCTATACACAGCCTTCGTCCCTCAACGTCAGTTATTACATAATAAGATGCTTTCACCTTTACCAGTGCCATATATAGTATCACAGAATTTCATCTCTCAACATTCTCAGTACTTTCATGCCTCCTTATATTAAACTCTAGCCAATTAGTACCCTTTTGGGGGCTTGATTGGCAGTCTAGGTACCCTTTAAACCTATTAAAGATGAGTAACACTAGTCTTTTACGTGTTACCGCGACTGCTGGCACGTAATTTGGTCAAGACACATAGATAAACAATGTCATCATCATAATTCTACCTAGAACTTTATTTGACATAGTCAATATTGCACCCATTTAGCTTTCGCTAAGTTAAACACAATTAGCTTTCGCTATACATTCCTTCAAGTTGCTGGTTCAGCCGTTAGGCTATTGACCAATATTCCTCACTGCTGTAACAATCGTCGTGGGATTTCTTCAGTCCCACTGTGGTCGATCAACCTTCCAGTCTCGACTACGCGTATTAAGCTAGTTAAGCAATCACCTTAACTATTACTACCCGAGATATAAACTTCCAAGAGCGAAAAAATAGACTTTTCTTTGTATCATCGCCTCATATACATAGAGGCGATGTATAAGGGATATTTCTCCTTACTCCAGGGCGGTAAAATATCTTTTACTCACCTGTACACCACTACTAGTTAAATAAAAAACTAGTCGTTCGATTAGCATGTGTCAAGCATTTGAACAGCGTTCACTCAGAGCCATCATCAAACTCAATTCATATCACAATATATTTTTTATATCGTTACTAATGTATTTTATACAATTAAATATACATTTAAATAATAAAAAATATATTTATATATTTATAAATTATATATTTACAAATTACATAAAAAAAAATCTTAACGCTATATGTAAGCTATCTCTTGTTTTTATCAAATTAGAGATCTCTAAGTTTTCTATTTTTTTATTGCAAACTAAGTACACACCATCTGTATAGGATGATAATAACTACAGATAAATTATATTCAAAGTTTTTAGTAATTTAATATAATAGTTAATACCTTAACTATTATATTAATTATATGGATACAAATAAGCCAGTTCCTGTTGTTGTTTATGGGACTATAATAATGCCAGGTCAAAGATTGCAAGTTCGCTATTACACAATACTAAATAAAAAGGTTGTTTATCTTTTCACATATATAACTAGTATAATAATTAGTTTCTCTTAAGTGCCAAGGCTTTTACCTTTGTATAGTTAAAAGTATGAATTAAAAAAATACATTAACCTTTTTAGCGCTGGACTTTCCTATGATATCGCAAAATACCATTAAACAATGTGTATCACATAAATAATTTATAAGTATTTTATTACTTATCTAATAATAATTTTTCTTAGCCTATACCTCTTTAACTTAAAAATTTATTACTGCCTTCTATATAAGTTTAAAAACTAGAAATTTAAATATTTACACCTACATGCAACATAATATAAAAATAATTCCCCCCTTTTGTATTCTATATAATAATCTTTTTAATCATAAACACAGCTATTGCAGATATATAGATAAAAATTGTTATTAAACAAAACAAACTAGAATATGAAGAAATACTATAAACTTTTTCAAAACAAAGCTTAGCAATCATTGTTAAAAAATATAGATAAGAAGATACGTATAGACAAATCTTGGGTGCGGAGCAATAAATCATTTATTATTGGCTGATTTAATATACTTGAAAAAAACATTACAATACACATAGAACTTTTAATATTATTTAGTGTAAATCTAGTCCGTCTTTAATATAACTACAAGTTAAGACCACGAACACCTGTGCTTGTATAAAAGCTATACCTAATTCTAAACCTGAAAATGCTATAATAAAAGCTAAAGGTATTAAACCTAGAAAGAAAAAAACAAAACTTGAAGTCATAATATTATAGGCAAACCCACTTAAAATGTTCAATAGCATGTGACCACTTAGGATATTTGCTGCTAATCTTAGCCCAAGGGATATATTTCTGGCTAAATAAGAAATAAACTCAATTAAAACCAGTAATGGTAATAAACCTAAGGGACAACCTGCAGGTACAAATAATGAAAAAAATCTTAAGCCATGTTTTATGAAACCTAAAATTGTTGCACCTAATACTACTGTAAAGCTAATTGAAAACGTTAATATAAAGTGAGATGTAGAAGCAAAACTGTATGGCACCATACCTATTAAATTATTTATTAGAATAAATATAAAGAGTGCAAATATAAATGGAAAGTAAACTTGCCCCTTTTTATCATTTATTTGATTCAAAACTATACTATGCACAGTGGCATACATAGATTCTTGGCTTATAGATCACTTGTTAGCTACAACCTTGTTGTAATTAACTGCTAGAATGTTTAAGGCTAGTGTTATTAATGCCGCAATTGATAGGTATAAACCAATATTAGTTATAGAAAAGTGAATACTAGCTAATATTGGTGCATCCAGACTTAATAGATCCCTTACCTCAAACTGATCCAGAGGACTTGCAATGCACGTATCTCTAAGCGATAAACTTTTCATGTTGTATAAGAAAATAACAATTATTTTAAATTTGTCTAAGACAAAAGATTAAACCTCTAGTGCGCATTGCTCTGCTCTGCTTCGCAGAATCGCAGAAGCGTAGAAGCGCACTATAAAAAAAAAGAAAGAAAGAGATATTTAAATATTTAAAACAGATTAAATGTATAATATTCTCTTGTGCTTGCTTGCTTGCTTGCTCTAGAGAGCAATCCGCATTAAATATAGCATTTTTTTCTAATTGACTTTATAAGCCTTATCTAAAATAAGTAACAGCTAGAAAATAAAAGGAAAAAAGCTTTTAATATGATAAAGTTAATTTACAAAGTATATGCCTTTAACATACTAAAGATATATCTTTTTTTTTTAGTTAAATACTCTATGATAAAAGGGTTTAATATGAGGTTTTACTTAAATATAAGACTATTATTGAGCCTTTAAGCTAAATGTATTATATATAACTTATATATAATTATAATTTACTTATAAAAAGGCGTGTTAAGAATAAGCGAACAAACCTTGGTAATATGTACTTTGAGAATACATATATAAGTATTGTAAGTATTATAAAAGCAAATATAACTTGATTAATAAAATAAAAAGGTACTAATTGTGGCATATGTTCTATAAGTCTTTATTTTATTGGCACATTACGTACCTAAATTTAATTAAAAATAAAAATTGGAAAAATATTAAAATAAGGAAAAGTTAACTTCTATGGACTGGTCTGTATTATACACTTCATTAAAATAGAGAAATCTATTATTTAAGCAGTGAGCTGCTTAAAGTAACGTGGCCAATGATATAATTAAATAAAGTACTCTTTGCCTATGACAAAATCCAGATAACATATATTTTGTATGATCTAAATAGTATGTAGGTTGATATTTAGTGCTTGCTTGCTTGCTTGCATAGCAGAGCATAGCAGAGCAGAAGAGAGCAATAAATAAAAATAAAGAGATATATGATAACTCTATAAATAAATATCTTTTTAAGTTATTTAATTAGATCTTTAGTTTATTATAAGTAAAATTACATCTCTATCTCTTTATTTTTATAGTATTAAACAATTTACTCTCTATGACTAGAGATATGTTTTTTCTAGTTAGTAAACATAAGTATTAAATTGCTAAAGGAATACCAGAATATATCAAACAAGAAACAGAATAATGTAAACCATCTAGTATAGGGGCAGGGTATACACCTAAAACTATTGTAAACATAACTAATGTTAGTAAAATAAAAAACTCGCGTTTGTTTAAATCAGGTATATTTACATTAAAAAATTTAGAAAATGAACCTGCAAAGGCTATTCTATTAAACATATATATAGTATATGCAGCTGAAAAAACTATAGAAGAACTTGCAAAAACACCTAAAACAGGCAATCTTTCAAAAACACCATATAATGACATAAATTCACCAACGAAGTTTAGAGTAAGAGGAACAGCACAATTACCTAGACATAACAGAAAAAACATTATAGAATATAAAGGCATTATTTGAGCTATTCCTCTATAATATGTAATTAATCTTGTAGAAGATCTGTCATATAAGACACCACCCGCACAAATAAATAAACCAGAAGATACAAAACCATGAGCTAAGCCTAAAGTTATACCACCTTCTATTCCCTGTATTGTATTACTAAATACACCTAAAAGGTACACCGCCGCATGTGACACAGATGAATAAGCAATAAGTTCCTTAACATCTATTGTTCTTAACGTACTTATACTAGCATATATTATTGTAATAACACCTATAAGATAAACTATGTAAGTATAATCTAGTGAAGCTTTGCTTAGTAAAGGTAAAATTAATCTAAGTATACCATATAAACTCAACTTTAAAACTATTCCAGCTAAAATTATACTACCTGCTAAAGGTGATTCAACATGAGCTTTTAAAAGTCAAGTGTTTAAAAAAATAAGAGGTGTTTTAACAGCAAAGGCTATAAATATCCCGTAAAATAAAAATAACTGACTTGAGTAGGTAAAATTTGTTTTAAATAAAGCATCAAAATCCGTAGTACCCATTATCGAACACATCGTAACAATAGATAATAATAAAAATAAAGATCCTAAAAGTGTGTACAAAAATAAGTAGAAACTTGCTCTTACTTTATTACTTGAACCAAATAGTCCTATTAATATAAATAAAGGAGGTAAAATACTTTCGAAAAATATATAGAATAGTAAAAGATCTAAAACTAAAAACACTGCTAATAAGAGTGTTTCAAGCAATAATATTATTATTACATAAGATCTTACATTTTCAGATATAGATGTTCAATTAGATAATAAGGATATACTTATTATTAAAGTTGTTAGTAACACAAAATATATTGAGAGACCATCTAAACCTAAATAAAAATCATAAAAACTTATTTTATGATATTCTTGTACAAATTGAAATTGATTGCTACTAAAATCAAACATTATGAAAATAAATAACGAAAAAATTACATTTATTATAGATGTGATTAAGGCTGTATATTTAATACGTTTAATGTTTAGATCTGATAGTTCATAAGAAATAGCTGTAGATATAATAAAAATACCCATTAGAGGTATTAATAATAAAGAAAGTAACATGGGAATAAACAAAGTTTTAAAGGGAATTTTTAACAGCTTCGCCTCCGGCGAAGCAAGTAACACCATCTAAATCTAGATGGTAAGTTTTATACATAGTGCGGAGCAATAAAAACTGTAAAAGTTTAGTTATATAGCTAATATAAGATTATCTCTCCTTCGCATCTGCTAGTGAAGCAAATAATAAACTATTTACAAATAATCCTTTTATTATTTAAACTATGGTGCGCAGCAAGAAAGATTTTATTATAATAAAAACACATTACTAGGTATTGTGTCAAAGCTGTGTAAAGCACAAGGAATCACTATTATAAATGAGATAACTAGAGGTAATAATATAGTTCAACAGAATGACATCAACTGATCAAAACGTATTCTAGGAAAAGAAGCTCTAGCTCATATAAAAACAAAAATCATAATACAAGTTTTCAGTCCCAAAGTTAAACCATAAATGATTCCTTCTATTATAGGATCAGATAGAATAGTATTTAAACCATCCATTGTTATATATTCTTCTAAAGGAGAATAAGATAAATTATAACCTAGCCCATAAATAATCTCTTTTGTGTAAATATAAGTACTGGTATTTATATAAGAATATGTATATTCAAATATAAGTTCTAAGACATCTAAGATACTTAAAAGAAATGTTATATAGAGATCAAATAGTTTAACTATAGCAAGAAGTAAATAAGATAAAGAAAAAAAAGGACTTAAAACATATCCGCCTAGAAATAAAATACTTATTAATATACAAATAAGAACTATACTGGCATATTCAGCCAAAAAGAAAAAAACAAAAATAACCGCCGCATGTTCTGTCATGAAACCACTAACAAGTTCTGATTCCATTATACATATAAAACAAATATAAATTATATTTATCTCTTGCTTGCTTGCTTGCTTGCTTGCAGAGCAGAGCAGCGCATCCGTATTTATAAAAAACTCAGAGAGGTGTAGCCGAATAAAGAGTGTTTTCCTTATTTAAATAAGGTGAGTTAGATGTATAATAGTTTATACGTACATTTAAACGGTGTATTTACTAAGTATTAAAATTTTATTATAATAAGATTTAACGCTAGTACTTATACGTATCTTGCATTTACATACAAGGTTGGACTATATCTTATATAATATTATACTAATATCATACGATCGCGTATAGTCTCTGAAGATCCTACTAAGATATAAACATATCTTTTGGTTTCCTGCTGATTGTTCTTTACTTTTAAATTAAAGCTAAAGAGTTTTTCAGCAAACAGCGATCTTTAACGAGACCAAATCAGTTAATAAACAGCCTCAGCTAAATCAAAAGGAGCTCTATTGGTTTCTGCTATAGAACCAATAAAAAATATAATGAATATAGGTAATAAAGGTAGTATAAACCAAACAGCTCTTTGGGCTTCTACGTTAACAGTTAAATTTAAACTACCTGTTAATAATATAACCAACAAGATAGCTGAGCTTAAAATAAGTTCATAGCTAATCAGTTGAGCCGTACTTCTTAGTGAACCTAAAAAAGCATATTTACTATTAGCACTTCAACCGGCTAATAATATACCATATGTGGATAATGAAGATACTGCTAAAAGATATAATATACCTAGATTAAAATCTGATATAGCTAAACCTGGACCATAGGGTATTACCGAGTAACCTAATAATGAAAATATTAAAGTTACAACAGGCCCAAGAAAAAAAAGTAGAATGTTTGCTTGTGTTGGTGAAATGTATTCTTTTAAGAGGAGTTTTAAAGCATCTGCAAATGCTTGTAAAAGGCCATAATATCCAACAATATTAGGGCCTAGTCTTCTTTGCATACTGGCCATTGTTTTTCTCTCTGCTATAGTTACAAAAGCTACAGTCAATAAAACAGGTACAATCAAAACTAAAACTTCAAGAATAGAGATTAATATAGGTGGATACAACATTAAATATATTCCAAAACAAATATTTTTTTCTCATCATATAAAAAAAGCTGTATAAACTCTAATAAATGGAAAATAATAAAGAGTTTAATATAACAAAGGTTTTGTTTCCTTATTTTCTTTCTTTTTAGAAAAGAAAGCCCTTAAATTTATTTCTTCTCCTTTCATTTTTTTTTGTGCGGATTGCTCTGCTATAAAAAAAAAAGTGAGATAAACATTATCTATTATTAATAGTTATATTTAAAAAAATATTAAACCATGTTTTATGAAACCTAAAGTGGTTGCAGCTGAAACTACAGTAAAAATAATATAAAATAATATATCTTATAAAATTTTTTAGAATTTGTTACTTTTTTTTTTCTTAGAATTCTTATTTTTTTTTGCTTATATGGAAATTAATAATACTAGTCATGCAATTTATTTATTTCCTTTGCAGTCAAACACGCCTTGTGTAAGATACAAGTACAATATCTACATATAACTTGGGCATTACCATAAAGATTTGTAGCGCACCTACAGCAATAACCATCACTTTTTGTAATTTCACTTGTAGCATAATAAGACCGGTGTTTTGCCGTGTTTGGCGTGTCCAAACATGAAATTCCCGGCTCATGTTTATCTTTACAACACTCGTTAACAAGCATTTCTCTACCTTTACCCTTTACATTAGACGTATCTATGTCATCCCCACAATATAATACATCAGCATTATAAGAGATGACTAAAGAATAAGCCATACAAAATAGAATTCTAAATAGTATAGGATGATCCCTAAACCATAATACTGAAAGTATTAGATAATAGTGTAACGTTAACCTCTAGGATTTTAACTTAGAGATTGTGCTTTGAAGGGCGTGAGTTATTGAAGGACCACTTAACCCTCACCCTTTCAATTCAAATCCTACGTGTTTACTATTATTTAAACTTACATATAAAGCTAGTACAATTAGTAAAAACATGCTACTATTGATAAGAGAAAAATAAGGTATTAACATGTAAATAAGCAGACCTATCAAGATGTAGAGGGCATAAGATGTAATTACACCACTATCTAAACCAGCTATGTTTCTACTTATATTAAGTAATGCTTTCTCTAAACCAAAAGGTCCTATTAGTTCTACAGAACCTTTATCTAAAACTTTGGTAGTTTGTCCACCTAGCTTAAAGATAATACCAATAACATATTTATTATAAAAAAGTTCAATTAAAAAACGTTGGTTAAAGAAACTAAACACATTATAACCTAGTCTAGAAAATTTAAAGTAGATTAGCGCAAAAGGTATAAACTCAGAAAATAACAGAGATATTAAGCTTAGTGCTATTGTTAAACCTAAAGGTAATAACTTGAACGCACTTGAAACAGCAAATTCAGTATCTAGCATAATTTCATGTCTAGGATGTATAAATAAACTATTATCTGAAAAAAAGCTTGAACCTAAACCTATAAAAACATCTTTAGTTAAATAACCAAAAAATATAGAAAATATGGCTAATACAATTAAGGGCATACTCATAAATATATCACCCTCATGTGCTTTCTTATAATTAAGCAGAGGTCCATTAGGATTGGTTAAAAATGTTAAATATAATACTTTAACTGAATATAAAGTAGTAAACATGGCACCAATAGTAGCTATAAAGTATACTACGATACTAGAAAAAGAGAAATGTCCATATGCCGATTCAAGTATAAGATCTTTACTGTAGAACCCTGTCATAAAAGGAAAGGCGACTAAACTAAGAGAAGCTATTAACATAACTGAATAAGTTAAGGGTAAAAATGCTTTTAAACCACCATATTTTCTAAAATCTTGATTATCAGCTCAAGCATGTATAACAGCACCAGCTCCTAAAAATAGTAATCCCTTATAAAAAGCATGATTAACTAAGTGAAATAAGGCAAGATTATATGACGATAAACCTATAGCTATTACCATCATACCTAATTGACTCATAGTTGAATATGCTATAACCTTTTTAATGTCTTGTTGGAATAATCCTATTAGAGAGCTAAATATTGTAGTAATAGCCCCTATTCACAAACAGAGTAATAGTACAGTTGAACTATATTCTATTAAAGGAGATGTTCGCATTAGTAAATATACACCAGCAGTTACCATAGTTGCTGCATGTATAAGTGCAGAAACTGGTGTGGGACCTTCCATCGCTAGAGGTAATCAAACATGTAAGCCTACTTGAGAACTTTTAGCCATAGCTCCTATTAATAAACAAATTCCAATTATTGTAATACTATTTTCACTCACAAAAGGAGCTAATGAAAAAACAGTAGAGTAATCTATATTACCAAAACATCACAAGAGAGCAAACATACCTATTGTTAAAAAGCAATCACCCACTCTGTTCGTTAAAAAGGCTGACATGGAACTTTGATTGGCAGCTATTCTAGTAAATCAAAAACTTACTAAAAGGTATGAACAAATCCCTACACCTTCTCAGCCCACAAACATTAATAAAAAATTATTAGCTGTAACAAGTATAATCATCATAAAGGTGAATAAACTTAGATAGCTAAAAAATCTTTGGTTATGTGGGTCATGGCTCATGTAACCTATTGAGTATATATGTACTAAACAGGAAACAATAAGCACGGGTATTAACATAGAGACTGTTAGCGAATCAAATTGAAAGGCTCATAACACATTAAGTGATTCAGAGTCAATTCATCTAAACAGTTCTATAGATACAGCTACATTGTTTAGACCTACTTCAAAAAAGGCAAATAGAGATAATATAGTAGTTACAAATATGGAACTGCTTGTAATTAGTTGTGCTCCGCTAACTCCTACTTTCCTACCAAAAAAACCAGAAACTATCGAACCTAACAACGGTAAAACTATTAAGGCTAAATACATTATTTATATTCAATTGCTATACTTCCTCTTAATCTATAAAAAGCTACTAATATACCTAAACCTATAGCTGATTCTGCACCAGCTATTGTTATTATATATATAGCATATGTTTGTCCTAATATATCATCAAAGCTAAGTGAACTTACTAAAATTAAAAATGTTATACTTAATAACATTATCTCTATTGAGATAAGCATTAATATTATATTTTTTCTATTTAAAACAAACCCCAAGATACCAATTAAAAACAGTATTAGTGATAAACTCATCGTTTTTTATTTTTTTAATTAATACTGTTAACTTTATTTATATATAAATAATGTAGTATCGTTTTAGGTAAAACAGTGCCTAACACTGCTTAAAGCCAAAGCTAAAGCTCATATTGTTAAAACCATTAACAATAATTTGCTAAACCTAAGCCTAAGCCTAAGCCTAAGCCTAAGCCTTTCCTTATTACAGGAGTTTTATAATTTTTATTTGTAATTAAATTTAGCTTCGTAATGTAGTAATTCTAGATAAATTTATATAATTTATGCCACAATTAGTACCTTTTTATTTAATTAATAAAGTTATATTTGCTTTTATTTACACTTAATATATGATTTATATATCTACGGTTAAAAAACAAATAAACAGTTTCTATTCTAATTTATTAAAAAGGATAGTTATACGGCTTTAGACCTTTAGAACTAAAAAAAAAGAGTTATTACGTTTATTTAATTAATTTTAAGCGTCCGATTTACTGTATTTAAAGCGATACCTAAAGTACCAATAAAAAATAGTAATATACTAATTATTTATTTTTATTTATTAAAACTTTATGGTGAGTTAATACTGCTATAATCTAACATATTTTCTCTAAATGAAGGGTTTTATACTTTAAACTCTTAACCTTTTCCTTATCACATGCTTAATCTGATTTATAGTTGTTAAATTTAAGGTAAGTATATATTGACAATTTAAACATTTCCATGTTAGTAATTTTATCAATAGATAAATAGAAGTAACTGCTTATAAAATTGAAAGTCCTCCAGCCCTCTAGCTATAAAAGGACCCACCGTCATTAGGACGAATGTGAACCACCGTCTAAACACTAAAAACCACAATGTACGCGCCGAAGCACTAAAAACGTCCTACCTGCAAGAAAACCTACAACCAACTAAGAAACGTCCTACCTGCTAGAAAGCGGGCAAGGGAGGGAACAAGGTAGGCAAAAAGAGAGCGAACCAATTTACAGATGAAGCATTTAATTCACCTAGAGATTACATACAACAAAAACCCAAAGTCCAAGCAAGCTAAGATACGTAGTACATTCGGACGAAAGCCGACACCGCCGTTGAGCAATTAGACTACCTAGAAAAAACCATGTCTTTTCAATGCAAGTATTACACCCGATGAGGCTTTCAATGCACCTCAATATTACGTACAAAAGAAAACCTTATCAGACCACCTACAAGGGCAAAGGTTGCCACGACCAGGAGTACCAGACGTCCCACAAGGGCAAAGGATGCTCCCTCTTCGCCTCTGCATGATGCTTCTTCCTCTCTGCATGATGCTTCTTCCTCTCTGCGTGATGCTTCTTCCGCCTCTCCCTCTCTGCGTGATGCTTCTTCCTCCTCTCTGTGCCCGGCGCCTGGTATAGGACAGTAACAGAATACTACACAGTGATGATTGTGCGTTGCCCTGTCATGATCGTGTGTTGCTCGATCATGATCGTGTGTTGCTCGATCATGATCGTGTGTTGCTCTATCATGATCGTGTGTTGCTCTATCATGACTCAACCAGGTACATTCATAAATGAATACAAAAATTGGAAGGTTGAGCTCCCTTTTCACCCGTCAAGACATCGTTCGATGGTTCCCTCCTGAAGAAGCTTGCTGGACCAGCCCAAAAACTCGACATACCTCCTCGATACGTTATCGAGTCCTCGGAGGAAATACACAAGGAGTCGGTTCAATGGCAAATCTGGAAAGCTGCTCATCAAAGGCGAAAAGTAAGCATGCAGAGGAGAGGGAAGGAAGAGGCATGCAAAGGTAAGGCTTCACCGATGGTACAGGAAAGGCCCATAGCTGGCCCTGCTCTAAGCTTGTTCGAAGTAATCTGTCAACATCCCGCTTCAGGCGTCTAAGCCCATCGCATATGTCTCCTCGAGGCCTAGAAATACTGGCGTTGAGCAGAAATAGCCACCCTGAATGCCAATTGTCAGGGAAGAGCCACCCTGAGTGCCAATTGTCTGGGAAGAGCACAAGTCTTGGTACTTCCTGGGACTCTTTGAGGTGATAAAGCGCTGATGCTGGGCTGCAAAAGATCCGAACATCGTCGTAGGCTTTATAGTCGAACCCAGTTATTGTATCCGCGAGGTTGAAGTCGATGTCGTCGATAGTGGGATTAAATATCGGCTGGTGATTGTATTGCGGCTCACGGTACTCTATTCTGTCCAGCTTTGGCCTTGTTTTGTAACCACCTTGGCATTCCTTCGTTGGCTCTTTGGCCTTTATCTGAAGAGAGAGGCTCTGATCTGAAAAGAGTAAGCTTTGGTCTGTGTACGTGGTTCGCTTGGCTATTGATGTTACTAATATATTGCCAAACATTCGAGGTTATAACACAGCTAAAAAGCCGTTCATCAATATGCACCATATTTAAGCTAAGAGTAATCTCGGCATATATTTCTTTGTTTTTCTTCGTTATCGATTTCGGCTTCTTCAGTAAGCCGAAATCGATAACGAAGAAAAACAAAGAAATATATGCCGAGAACAGTTATTTTTTTTTTAATTTTTTTTAATTTTTTTTAATTTTTTTTTTTCTTCTTTTTTTTTCTTTTTTTTTTTATTTTTTTTTCTTCTTTTTTTTTCTTTTTATTTTTCTTTCTATATACGCAGTATGGAAAGAAAGAAAAATAATAAAGAAATATAATAAAGCATCTGGCTTATAATACACATGTCTGATACATATAACTCTTAAATATTACTTATTTAACTAATACTAATATTATCTGTGCTTAATATTGTCTTAAACACCACAGAAGATTAAATGTTAAAAAACTTAACATGATAATATCATGTTATAAATTTTAACATTTTATTCACTAATAGTAATAATTGGATACGTAATAGGTCTAGAATAAGCGTTTTTAAAATATGTTTAGATTTACCTATCATAAATTATAGTACTGAGCTCATCAAATCTGCTATTAATTGTATAGTTTCTGCAGATTTTTCCACTGCATCATTATAATCTCCAAGAGCTTTAGCAGCATCCAAACGCGCCTGTACCTCTTCAGGCCTCCCTACAACATTCTCAAGGTTAGTTTCAGCATTTAGATAAACATCTGACAGCTCCCTAATTGCAGCATCCTCTCTTTGGAGTCTCTCCTGAGCTCCTGCTAATAGACTGCCGATTACTTGATTTTCTGGAGTAGGTCCGGCAGAAGATGGTGCAAGTAATAAATAACTGCTATGAAGGCTTTGCAGTGGAAGACTTACGAAACTGTGTGGCTTTGGAGGACTGTTTAAGCCTCACTCTAATGAATCATATGCTCTATCAAGCATAGTTCTTAATATATCACTATAAAATTGAGGAGTTAGTCATGGGTATCTTGAGCTTTCTTTACCCGTTGTCAGTTGTATATATAAGATATCTAAAAAGATAAATGTAGCTATAACACTAACAAGAGAACCATAACTACTTATAAGGTTTCAGCCTGCAAATGCGTCAGGATAATCTGATATTCTCCTTGGCATACCTTGTAAACCTAAAAAATGTTGTGGAAAGAAAGTTAGATTAACTCCCACAAATAGTACTCAGAAATGAACTTTACCTCAAGATCTACTATAATCTAGACCAAGAATTTTAGGTATTCAAAAATACCATGCACTATAGAGCGCAAATACTGCACCCATACTTAATACGTAATGGAAATGTGCCACTACGTAATAAGTATCGTGGAATGCGATATCTAATGACGCGTTAGCAAGTACTACCCCGCTTAACCCACCTACAGTAAACATGAATACAAATCCCATTGCAAAAAGCATTGGGGGTGTTAATTGCAGTGAACCACCGTAACATGTAGCTAATCAACTAAAAATTTTAATTCCTGTTGGTACAGCTATAATTAACGTTGCAGCTGTGAAATAGGCTCTTGTGTCGACATCTAAACCGACACTGTACATGTGGTGCACAATTAAAGTTAGATTTATTATTTGTCTAACCTTATGTGGACTATATCTTATACTTATGATTTACTAGCATAGCCTATAGGCTTGTTTTCAATTGTGAATTTATTCATATTATGTCTTATTTCTCTAACAAGATGTAAGGTTTCAGGTGTTAAAGGTTGATTATTTGCGACAATTTCAAAAATTTTTGACCATTTCTTAAAAGATTCATGTTTACTTGTTTTCAAAGGATACTTATTAAAGTAGTTACTTATGATAGAATAACTAGGTTTTTTTCTGTCATTACAATAAACAGATAATCTAAACATAGTATTATGATAATCAGTTAAATTTTGGCCTTTTATGGATTTATTTACAGTTCTAAGCTTTGCTTTAGCGCTTGTACTTAATAAAAAGGCTATTTTATTTAATACAACTTCTGCATTTTTCTGATCTAAGATGAATATAACTTGTACATAAAACTTATGCTTTGCATTATTAATTTTTACTGAAAAACAGCCTTCAGCGTCTGTAAAACCGCTTAATCATGCATCATTTAAGCTAGGCTCTAGACAATTATGGATAAAAATAGGTAAATTTTTACTATAAAATAAAGAATAATCGAACTTAATTGCATTATTCAATGCAATATATCAATTTCTTAACTGGTTCACTCGTGCTTGTAAAACAAGATTACCATTAAGTAATAAATATAGTAAGTAAACACCCTTATAATCAGATACTATATACCTAGAATATATTATATTACCTTTATCATCATAAAAAGGTTTAACAACACCTACTTTTAGAATTTCCTTTATTTCGTGCAGAACTCTACTATCCCTTTGGGTTATAACTAAACTAGCTCTATCCTTGTGTTCTAATATTGCACCATCACCTTCTAAAAATCCTATAAACCAGGATAATCAAACATTATCCTTAGAAAATTCTTGTTTAAAAAAATAAGCAAAATTTTCTTTGAACGAATTATAAGTATTTCCACGTATAGTCTCTGGGGATCCTAATTTGTCCTGTTTCAAAGAACATAAGTTTCCTGCTGATTGGGTATTTCTATTAGCATTTAAACTATAAAAAGTATCTAATAAATTCCCTAATTTTGTATAACATATAAAGCTAATACTAATAATAGTAAATAAAAACAAAAAAAGGTAACCGTTCCAGCCTACAGTGGAATTTATTACCTTATAGTCACCTATAAGGAAAGCCAGCCATTGACTTCATACAACAAAGCCTAAAACACCAATTGACATCATAGCATATACCATCCCAAGAAATCCAAACACGTTTTTGTTTGAACTCGCTGATATAGTTGTACTAATAACACCGAATCCTGGTATGATCAATATATAGCTATATTTTTGGTTAAGATAATAGTTATATTACAATCTATTATTACTTAACACTCAAGAACTTAATATTCTTGTTAGGACTTTATCTTAAACCATATTTATTTTATGTGTATTTAACTTATTCATAGTACTTTTTATCTTAGTTATTTTATCTAAACCCTTTAGAGTTAAATGGTCTTTATTTTGAATGATTATATAGGCTTTCCTTCATTTTAGATAATTAATATATTTAGTTGACAATAAATGGTGTTTATCAAAGTAACCAATAACTTTTCTAGCTGATCCGAAACTAGTTGAGCCGTAATAATAAGTATCTTGATTAGTTCTGTATCCAGTATTACCACCTAGTAAATTTTTTATTAATACTAATAAATCCTTTTTCTTTTGATCTATTTGGAAGTTTAAGCGTACTTCCGTGTGGTTATTGCGATAAATCAACTTAATTTGAAAACTAGCGTCAGCATCGGAGAACCCAGCTAGTCATAAATTATTTAAATCATTACTACTATTCAAAGTGATATTAATTATATTACTAAAATTTTTAAACTTAATGTGACTTGTTATGTTATGTTTAATTTGATATAGTTTATCATTTGTTCTTAATTTACCATTTATCAAACTAAGTACTTTTTCCATACCTTTTATTGCTGTTACCACTAAAAGAACAGCGTTTTTATTTTTAACTTTGTGTACACTGCCATAACCTATTTGTTTTTTCAAATAATAAGCCAAGGAACTATCTGATGAATTAAACGCAATAACTAATTGTTGTTTACTACTAAAGTGACCATCGCCATCAATCAAACCCGCTAAGTAATGTCCTAATTGAGAGTCATTAATTGGTTTTAGATGACTAGGCACGTGAATAGATATACTCTTTACAGTTTCTGTTTTTAATATGGTTTCGTTGCGTAAAGTCTCTGAGGTTCCAACATTATATATAGTTAATAAAGTATATATAATACTATAAAGAATGTTGTTACCTGCTGATTTACTTCATTGTTTTAACTTTTTTACTATACTTATTAATGTTTTATACGATAAAACTGTTAGGGAGTATTTAAAACTATAATTAGAAGTAGTTCCAGCATACAGCAACGTTAAGAGGCCTATATATTGGACCTCTGGATGACCAAAGAATCAGAAAAGATGTTGGTACAGTATGGGATCACCTCCACCTGCTACTTCAAAGAATGAAGTATTAAAATTTCTGTCTGTCAGAATCATCGTGATTGCGCCAGCCAGTACTGGTAAAGATAATAATAATAATACGGCTGTTATGACTACAGCTCAGCCAAATAGAGCCAATTTGTGAAGTCTTATACCTGGACTTCTCATATTCAGTATTGTTGTAATGAAGTTCATAGCACCTAGTAAACTACTTATACCTGATAAGTGTAAAGCAAAGATTGCTAAATCTACGCTAGGTCCACTGTGACTCTGTATACCCGATAAGGGAGGGTACAATGTCCAGCCTGTTCCTGCTCCATTCTCTATTACACTAGCAAATAAAAATAATATTAGGCTAGGTGGTAGTAATCAAAAACTTATGTTGTTTAGCCTAGGGAAAGCCATATCCGGCCCTCCTACAAGAAGTGGTAATAAAAAATTACCAAAACCACCTATCATAGCCGGCATCACCATGAAAAAAATCATTATTATTGCGTGGGCAGTTATTATACTATTATATAACTGATTGTCAGCTATGAATTGCACACCAGGGCCAGACAATTCTAATCTGATCAACACAGAAAAAGCTGTACCTACTAAACCTGCTAATAAGGCAAAAATAAGATACAAAGTTCCTATGTCTTTAGCATTTGTAGATAAAAATCATCTTTCCAGTCAAAGAGAGACGTTATTCAAGAATAGCGCGTTTTTCATGGAAATCTTTGAGGCTTTCTCATGCGCAGGTGTTTCCAATTTTTCATTAGAGTTATACGATTGTATAAAGGATAGACTAGGCCAATTTACGATTTGTTTTGATTATTACCTAAATAGATGTGTTTATATATTTAATTACCTTGTTTAATATTTTTATTTTGCCTAAATTTAAAGCTCTCTTTTTCGAAGAAGAAATAACGCAATTATTTGCGTAATATCTTAGAAGATTAAGAACATATAGATCGATGATTATCTCCATGTTGTTGTACATTTATACAATACTATTGTATTTTATACAACTTTTGTAAAATAAAAATATTGGCTGATTTATTTTTATATTATATATTGAGCCTCCCCCGCGTGATTAGCAGCGGGCCGACCATTGGCTATCTATCTTCCTAATTTCTTTATTGCTTACCTGTTTTTCATTTAATACTCATTTTATGTCATGAATTTTAAATTTAGTACTATCTGATACTTCTACAGTTCTATTCTCACGGTCCACTTTATAACTAGTATTATTTTCTATATTTTCAAATATATAATTATCAAACTTAATTAAATAAGGCTTACTTGAGTACAGTTCGGTGTATACATATGCTAGAATTGTTTTCAATGTAGACACTTTATCACAAGTAGTACCAAAACAATCATGAACAGAAAAGAATTGAGGTAATTTATTATCTTCCTTGTGTTCATAAGCTTTCTTAAATTGTTGATATAACAAATTCAAGGATGTAGCATCTAAAGAATGTATTAAATTAGGCATTAAAGAACGAACCTGCCTGTTTTTATCTAACTTATCTTTGATTGTTACACTTAGCGTAAGTTTAACTTTAGTATACATAAAAGGTGTTATAGTTGTAGATCTAGTCTCCAAATAACTTTGCTTGACTGTTAGACCAGTTGGTAAAGTTCATGTAATAGGCAGTTCTAGCATACTAAGTATTTTAGCTACATTACTAAGATATTTACATAACTTCTGAATCTTAGGAAAATCATTTTCTACAATGCTTGATACACAACGGAGTAGTAAATAAAGGTCATCAGTATTAATAGCATTTTTACTGTTACTTTCTGAGTCGGAATATCAACACATATCATTATCATCTTTATATAACATGGCTAAACTGTCTACTAGATATTTTTTCCTTGACTGAGCAGAAGAATTATAAGGTATAGTCATTATAGCCTTTTTAATAACTTTTCTGTTTCAAATAAAATCATATAACCTTGAATAACTACCACCTTTATCATCATTTACTACACCATTGTTTACATTATAATCAAGTACTTTATATATTTTATGCAACATAAATGTATAGAAATCCCTAGGATTTTCGTCATACCTATTACTAATTGTTTCCTTAGTAGTCTCAATATTTAATTCTTTGAATAATGTATCTTCATCACTAAGTAATGCCATATGCTGAAAACCATTACATGTAGCATCTAGTTGTATAGGCAGGTAAGTATGAAACACCATAAGATTTTCATTATTATAAAAGTCGTAAAACCGTTTATATTCCATACAAAAAGCTAAAAATAATAATTTATCCTCTGCCTTACTTACTAAAATATTATTCTCATAATTAAGTATATTATCAATGTTATCATCAACTCAAGCTACCTTTACATTAATAGAACGTCTTTTGATACTACCTCCGTAACAATTAGCCCCATAAACCTTTAAAAATAAAATACATTCTGTATTATTCTTTGATATAATACCAGGTTCTGCAAACAAAAGAAGTGCTTTAGATAACTCATTTGATTGATAATTAAGATAATTAGGACTACAGTAAATCCTACCTCTTTGATCAATTCTAAAAGGAAAGTATATATTACTGAATTTTGAAAAGAACTCAGCTATACCTAAGATATTTTCTTGCATTACTACTTTACTATTATGACTGATAAGTTTAGTTAGTTGATATTTACTTTTCTTAGTGATATCAGCAAACTTGTGTACAACATTAGGATCAATTAACAAATCATGCTTATAACCATTGAAAAGAAGGTAATTTAAAAGATCTATATTAATCTTAAAAGGGGTAGAACTTATGTCATTAGCCGTATCATACATTATAGTATTTTTTGATAAAACAGAAGATTCCCCATATTGATTTCTGTTTAAAATAAGCTCGTCTCTGAACTTAACATCATTTAATAGATATCCACCAACTTTACTAGATGTATAAGGTTTAGGAGGACAAATCATAGGTAATTTACTTGGTATGTTAACAATATGATGTTTGTCTTCAGCACAGGCTAATAATTTATCATCCATAATTTCTATAGAATAAGCTCTATGATCCTCAACAAAACATAAAGCTCTTTTAGTCATCTCAGAACGTTCTAGTACCTCTATAATTGAACAACCTAAATGACTATATAAATTATCATCTATAACATCCCCCAAATTTAGGATTATAAGAATTTCACTTATCCACTCAAGCGCTAAAACTTAAGTTCTCCTCATTATTTACCTTACAATAGTTATAACGTAAAATATTTAAGTATTTATTAAACATCATTTTAGCAATACTTGTAGGAACGGGAATTAAAAGATGATTTTTAGTAGACTCTGTATTTTGATATGTATAAACCAATAAAAAATGTGTAAAACAAAGATTACGTAAAAATTGCTTATCTATTTCAGTAACAACAGAAGCATGTAAAACTTTTTTAATTTTACTATTTTCTGTAAATTTATCTAATGACCTATTATTCATATTTACTAAATTATAAATATGAAATAAGACATCTTTTTGTTTACCTATAATGTATTTATTTAAAAAAGGAGTTAAATATTCCGTATTAATACCACCGGAAATATATTTATTCTGATTGCTATTAAATAACTCATTAAACTCGTCCATTATTATAGACTCCATACGGTTTTGGCTATCTTTGTTACTAATAAATTCCTCATTATCCCTTTTATTGAAAATATTTAACAAACGAGAAACAAAGTTAGAACTATAATCAGAATAATTTTTACTAGCTATAAAACTTTTCCTATGACAAGAAAAATTCCTCTTGCTTGCTTGCGAAGCAGAGCAGCGCACAGAAAAAGATCTCTTGCTTGCTTGCTTGCTTGCTTGCAGAGCAGAAGAGAGCAGCGCAGCGCACCGAATAAGAAAAACCAAAATAGGAGGAGCCAAATAATAAACCAGAGTAACCCCGACAATGGAAGCGAAAGGAGACACCAAAGGAGATACCAAATAAGTTATACAAGAACCTACACTTTATGGAAAATAGGATGCTTAATAAGGGGATAGTTTTTTCATAGTTTTAAAATAAATAATAAATAAAATATTAAAACAATAGTTAGCACTATAATCTTATCTTGGATTCGAACCAAAATCTAAATATTAGAAGTATCCTGCTCTACCATTGAGCTAATAAGATTTTTTTTTTGTTTTTAAAAACAGGAAAAATCATAATGCTAAGTAAAAACCCTTAACTTGACCTCTTTAGATATCTAATTAATATGCTTAAAATTACTATTAATAATATTTATTTATTCATCTTTTTTCTGTCTTTTATTTTCGTTTATAGCTCGTACTTTATCTCTTCATTTTTTATTGATAGCTAATACTTTATCTTTATTTTTAGCTCTTCAATTTTTAACACTAATTTTATGCTTATCTTTATTTATTTCAGACTTAGTTTTTTCTAAAACATTTGTTTCTCCTTGAAACTGATCCATTCGTATGAAAAAATTATGTAGATTTTCTCTAATAAGTACTCTAAATCTAAATTCGTCAAGTCACAACATATCTTTATCCTGAACAAACTTAACGCCTAACTCTTCTCCTAATTTATCAATATAAGCTGACATTTCTCTATACTCATCCGTCATAAGATAAGTAAAAAGATCTCTTAAAGATTGAATACAATCATTGAAATCACCACCTTCCTCATTGAAATAACCATCTTCCTCATCAAAAAATGAGATATATTGGGACACTAATGGTTCTATAAGTTTATAAAAGGCTTTTCTAATTTCTCCATCATGCATTAGGTATTTTTTATTACTTTCTGCTGAATTTAGAGCAAAACTAACTCTATCTAAATCATTGAAAAATAAGCAAGCTGAGATATATTCAGCTTGTTCACTTACTAACTCGAAGACATTACCCTCGTCTCAGCCTTTATACTCTTTGAATGCTCGTTCTAAGCTTTCTGCATCAGGTAAATAAGAGTCTTGTATACTTTCTACACCCTTTCCTTTATCTTTAGGCATAATGTTAATATCTTGATTATTATTCATAAAAACAAGAGGGTTTAGCATTTCAGATGGTATATTTCTTGTTACATTATCTATATATTTAGACATGTCATCAAGTAAAAATGAATTACTTAAATCCTTTTTATTGCATATATTTGCACCAATCTTTACATGAATAAATTTGTTATTAAATGGAAATGAATAAGCTGAATTTTTTTTAATAAATACTTCTGTAAAATCAACAGGGTTATCCATTATTGCTTTATTTACATAGTTTTGATTTTTTATTAAAGAATAGTTATTTTTACTGCTATTAAACTGAATGCATTTTAAAGCTTGTGTTAAACTTGCTTTAGAAAAATTTAAATTGCCATCGTGCAAGATAAAAACATTTTTTTTTAATTCAATAAGATTGCTTTTTACTGAAGTTATTTTCAAGAAATTAATTTGAGAATTTGAAAAATAACCTCTTAAAACACCAACCTTTTTTATATGAACAATACTTGTATCCAAACATTTTGAATTATTTACAGATAAAGAATATACATTTGAGAAATTATAAGCTTTATTATATACTATAATAAAAGATTTAAATATTTGCTTGCTTAACATAGAGTTTATTTGAAAATTGTCTGCCCTATTGTTAAAAGGTATAAAGTTTAATGTTATACTTAACCTATGTTTAGCTATAAACAATTTGCTCTTATATGCTAATATGTTGCTATATCTTTGTTTATGAACATCTATATTTATAAAATTATAACTAATCTTGTTAAAAAAAGTGGAAAACTTATTTAAGATAGGTACATGACATAAAAATCCTTTAACAAACTTAATAACGTTAGAATTTAATTTATAGATATCTTCTGTTACAACATATTTTTCTGCATATATAAATAAAACAGGTATTAACAGAGGTAAAGTTTGAAACATACTAATTCTAGCCATAAACATTATAATACTAAAATAAAAAATATTAAATATATTACTATTAGTAAATATATTTACCTTGTTAATATAAGAAAAAATGAGATTAAAAAAGATAGAAATTATTAAACAATAACTATATATTGCTATATATGAACTAGACATACTTATTATAGTGTAGCCCTTTAAATAGAAATATATTGAATTTATTGTTAAAATAAGTATTGTTGTAGGTATAATAATAACTAGGTATTCTTTTGTAAACATAAGTTTTATTTTTTCTCTAATGTTAGTTTTATTTTTAAGATTTAATAAAGAACCTACAGGTATTAAATCTTTAAAATATTTACTTAATAATATCGTATTAAATAAAAAAGTAAAAAAAATAACTGAAATAAAGAAATAAATATAAATAAAAATATATAAAAAGATAATAACTAAGCTAGAACCAAAATAACTTTTGTTTCTCTCAATGTTATTAGTTTTAGCACATGTTTCAACACCTCCAGAAAAATCTATTCAATATTTAGGTATAAAAACAGTTTCAAATTCGTCTAAAATTATTGATTCTATACGTTCTTGACTTTCCTTATTATTTATAATATTATTAGTGTTAATGTTAAAAGCATTTAATAAAGAGGCAATAAACTTAGAAGTGTGCTCAGTATGTATATTAGTATTACTAGTAGAATAGTAGCGAACATAAAAAGGGTTTATTTTACACCTAATAGAGAAATTCCTAATAATGGAGCGATGAGAACGTTGGCCAAGCAAACGAAGAAGCGAAGGGTGACCAAAAGAAGCGAAAGGAGACACCAAAGGAGACACCAAAGGAGACCAAAATTGAGAAATACAAGAGCCTACACTTGTGTGAAAAATAGGATGCCTAATGAAGCAATAGTATCTAGAGTTTTTTATCATGTTTTTTTATTTAAAGTTGTATATATATTTTATGCCTAACCCGAAAGAGAACCGAATGAGAACCTAAATAAAGAAAGCCTAATACCAAAGTCGAATAAGAAAAGCGTAGCCTCCCGCAAAATAATAAAAAGAAAATAAAGAAATTAGTCTTCTATCAAAAAGCAGAAGGTTCATCATAAGGGTTTATTTTCCCTTGGAGTCTAACCAAAAATTCTAAATACCTAATACAGCTAAAATGTAAGAGCTAATAGACCAAAGCTAAATCTTTGGAATGGAGGCGATCTCTAGTATCAAAATAATTTTTAGTAAAAATAAAAAGTATAACAAAAAATAGACAAAATCTTTGGGATGTAGTTTAGCGTACAAAGAAAATAGAGTAAAAAAAAAAAGATAAAAAAAAAGTAAGAAGGAGAAAAAGACATATAAAACCTTAAACATTAGGGTGGATACCCTGATTTAAACTTATTAAAAATTATTTATGTTTAATAGTGTATGCATTAGCCGTGTACTTACCATGTTTCCTAAGGTAAAGAGTATATATGGTTAAGATATATTTCATTGGTATCTAAACATTTGGCTATTTTGTTACGATCCGCTTTTAAACCATTAGCTTTAAAATATTTAACAACAGAAATTATACTAATGAAATCCTGAACCTTTCCTGTATTAATTTCTTTTATACAAATTGGTTTGCTAGTTACTTTTGAAAAAGATTTAAGTAGTAACTTTTTTTTTTCAGATATTAAATTATTTAATTCTATTAAAGATAGATCAGCCTTTTTAGCATCTGTAATTAATTTATCATTAATCACAAATTGATTTAAATACAATGATTCAAGCTTTAGACACTTATTGGTCGTAGCAGGGTGTATGCCTAAAACACCTTTTAACTCACTTACAGAATTGCTAGAATAGTATAAAATTTTACAATCTTTATCATACATATAAATACGTTTACCCTGGTTAACCCTAAAATTAACAATTCTTTGTGTATTTAAATTAAATTTCTCTTGTAGTAAATAATATTGCTCTAAAAACAAATAGAAATAATCTTTCGATAACTCCTCCGGCATGATATATATTTCTAAGCTAAATGAAGCAAAGCCTTCTTTCTCTATTAAAGGAAGCAATAAACCAGACTGTTTAAAAAGATAATTAGGGTTAAAATATTGATCTAACCTTCTAGAAATACTATTGCTAGAACCGACATACATATTACCACTTTTAATATGAGTAAAGATATATACACCCGACTTAATCCCTCTTGTCTTGGGTCTTCCAACTAACGCATAATACGCTATAATAGTTTAAGGGGTAAAGGGTAATTCGAAACTTACACCTTTAATTTTTAACAGTTTGTTTAACCTTTCTTGTGTAATTGATACTTGTTGTTTTAATAATAATTTATTAAGTGTAGAACTTGTTATTTCATTATTTATGGTAGTCATTGGGGGTAATGACCCAACAGATACGTCAGAAAAGAAACGGGAATTGTTAGAAATTGTTAACTTAACTACTGTTCTTGCAGTCATGAGACGAACTTTTCTATGGAAACAGATTCTATTACTATCGGCATAGAACTGTGTAAAATACCACATATTTCTGAACATTGACCGTAAAACACCCCTTGACGGTTAACCATTACAGAAACTTGATTCAAACGACCAGGATACGCATCACACTTTATACCTAAAGCGGGACACGCTAGAGAATGTATAACGTCGGCTCCTGTAACAATGAATCTAACATGAGTTAGTTCTGGAATAATAACTCTGTTATCCACTTCTAACATTCTTAATGCACCGTCCTCTAAGTCAGATTCTGGTATTAAATATGAATCAAATTCGATGAATTCATCGTCACTGTTTAGGAAATCAGGGTATTGGTAACTTCAATATCATTGGTGACCTTCTGCTAATACTGCCATAGACGGATCACTAACTTCGTCCATTAGGTATAACAATTTAAAGGAAGGAAATGCTATAAATATTAGAATTAAAGCAGGTGTAATAGTTCATATTAGTTCAATTAATGTACCATGACTTACATTTTTATGTGAAACTGGCGACTCTAAATTAGTATAAGTTTTAGCTATAGATACTAATATTCAACCAACAGCAAATAAGATTATAACTAAGTAAAACAAGATGTTGTCATGAAGTTCCACTAAACCTTCCATTTGTGGAGATGCACTGTCTTGGAAATATACACCTCAAGGTCTAGGAGCATCACAATATTCAAAATTTGGATTTAAATTTGATAATAAATAAGAAACAGCACATATTAAAAACAATGTAGTCGCAATTTTTAGCATTGAAATAGGACCAGTTAAAACAGAAGAATTTGATAAGTTTATATTATTATAAGCTTTATATTTATCATTAATATAAAATTCCTGTTCTTTTTTTTCACTTGCTGCGCTAGCCAATTCAATTAAACTATTTTCAAGTAAACTAATTATAGGTACTATAATTAAGAAATGTGAAAAATAGATAACTGTAGATATTTGTCCAAACTCTATGAAGGGGGACTCAACATGTTTAGCACCTAATTGCATTAATATTAAGAAATTACCTACAAATATAAAAAAGGCTGCTTTACTTAAGGGTCTAAACTGTATACCTCTGAATCTAGATAAATCAGTAAATGGCATTGCTAATAAGATTAAAATAGCAGAAAACATAGCAATAACACCTAATAGTTTATTAGGTATAGATCTCAGTATAGCATAGAATGGCAATAGATATCATTCGGGTACTATAGCAGGAGGAGTTTGCATAGGATTAGCCATTACATAATTTTCACTGTCTCCTAAAAGATTAGGCATAAAGAATACAAAAAGAGATAATACTAATATAAAGATAAAGATAGTTATTAAATCTTTAAATATAAAGTAAGGGGCAAAAGGTAATCTATCATAATTACCTGATACACCTAAAGGATTACCTGAACCGGCACTATCATGTAATGCAATTAAGTGCATTAAAGCTAGTGCAGCTAATACAAATGGTAAAACAAAATGTAAAGAAAAGAATCTATTTAATGTGGCATTATTTACTGAAAAACCACCTCAGATAACAAAGTTTTTATATAAGTAATTTAAAACTTATAATCAAAGCCTTACGGCTTTGTTTAGACTATGTCTTCAACCTTAATTAAATATAAGGTTGTGAGATACTCATGTCAAGCTTATCGCGGTATTGCTCACTTGTTAGTCGTTGAACGTTTTTAACAAAAATTACATACCATGTTAAACTTCGCTGCAAATAATCTAAATCAACGGTGGAAAATTAATTAGATGTTCTTGCACTTAATCTCATTTGCCTCTAAAACATTACTGTTTTAAGGAGCCTATCACCTTAAAATTTATCGTTAAAAATTTTAATATTATTAGTATAAATGCATTTATTTAGGAAAATTAAGATCAGCATAGCGTACACTATTACGCATATCAGAAAGTCATTTTAAATATTGTATGTTTTTTAGTCCAATTAAAGGATGATGACCTGAATAAGAAAAAAAATTAATCACTGTTTGTATATCTTTTTTGGAACTAACAGCAAATTGACTATATAGGCCTTTATCCGTGCTTATCTTACGATTTGTATTAAACACTAATTTAAAAGCCTCAAACAAATTTACATGTATTCTTTGTTTTAACTGGAAGCTTGCATCATTATTTAGTTTTACAAAAAAGGAACCTTCAGACATTGTAAATCCTACAATCCAGTTCTTAAAAAACACAAGATTAAGGTATTCTAAAGGAGTTTTTGGCAATTCAAACAAAAAAGGTATTTGTTTTTTGTTTGGAATTTCACTATATACTTTTATATTTGATTTTAATATAAAAAAAGCAAGGTCAAACTGAGCTCTTCTAGTTTCAGTTAAAAAGAAAATGTTGTGATATAAGAAAAGTGGAAAGAGTATTTCTTGTAATTCAGTTCGGTTAATAATTAACCTACAATTTGGACTTTTGTGATCTTTATTTATTGATATTTTACCTAGGTTTAACACAGATTTAATATATTCCAAAGTAGAAATATCATCTAAGTGTATTGAAATTACTAATTTAATAGTAATAAAGCCTTTGGTCGTTTTAGTAATTTGAATATAGCCATCTCCATCTATTAATCCTGTTAAAAAGGCTATAAATGAATAGGGAATAGATAAATACTTTTGTTTATCTAGTCTTCTAGTATTAATTTTCTTTAATGCATGTACACTAACAGTACCAATTGTAGGTAAAATTAATATACTTGTAAATATTACAATTGGTTCACTGGTGTTATTTGACTCAACTATATCTTGTCCAACTCATGGTATAGCACTCATAAGGTTAGTAATAACTGTTGCACCTCATAAAGACATCTGCCCGTATGGCAAGACGTAACCCAAAAATGCTGTGGCCATCATTAAAATAAATATTACAGTACCTATAGTTCATACTAAAGTTCTAGGAGCTTTGTATGATCCATAGTATAGTCCTCTACCTATATGTAGATAAACTAAGAAGAAAAATGCTGATGCTGTGTTTGAGTGTAAATAACGTATTAATCACCCGTTGTTTACATCACGCATTATATGTTCTACTGAGTTAAATGCTTCTAGTACACTAGAATTGTAATGCATGGCTAAAGTTATACCAGTAACAATTTGTATAACTAAACAAAAGGCTAAAAGAGAACCAAAATTTCATAAATAACTTATGTTTGATGGTTGAGGAGAATCTATTACATATGAATTCGCTAGCTTTAATAAAGGATGGCTTTTAAAAATTCTCATTTTTATATTATTTAAATTTATAATTTACCTTTACTCTAATAAGATCAATATATTACTAAAACGTTTATTACTCATATACTTTAATTCATATATATAACATTTTATATATCTTGTATAGTATTTTACGTGAAAGACCATAAGTTTATAAGTTTTTTTTCTCTATCATATATAAAAACCGTAATATATATACGTTTATAATCTCTTTTATAAAAATATTATTTTATATGATATGAACAATAATTAGTCTATTAACTTTATCTTGGATTCGAAGAAAAATATAAGTATTATAAATATAATGCTCTGCCTTTGAGCTAATTAGACTTTAATTTATATTCATAAAAAGGAATGCCCTAATACCTTTAGGTGTATTTATCTATATATAGATATTGTTTTATTAGATATTTTAAGCTCTTGCTCTCTTCTGCTCTGCTCTGCTCTGCAAGCAAGCAAGCAAGCAGAAGCGAAGAAGAGATAACTAAACTTATGTACTAACTTTTTCTTTAAGTAAATTTTTTGTGCTCAAGAATAAACCCTAAATAATATATCTCATTACTTTTAATAAAAAATGAGATATGATTTTCCTAAGTATAGTCAGGGATACGGAGGAATTGAACCCCTTATATAAGATCTGCAATCAAACTGTAGTACCGTCTACAACATATCCCTTGTGTTTTTTCTGCTTGCTTGCTTGCTTGCAGAGCAGAGCAGAGCAGAAGAGAGCAGAGAGTAAGTATTGTGAGAGCCCGTGGTTTGACATTATATGGCTTTGGCTGCCGTCTCTAACATTGTTAAGTCTTATCTTTTATCTTTTAAGCAACGGGAAACTTATGAGTTATATGGATTTATGTGTTTATATTTATCTCGTTTTAGTTTTTATATGGTTTATACATATTTAGGCCCGTACATATTAAGCATGTTATTAACATGTATAGCTTATATAAACGAACTATATTAGAGATACTTATAAGATGTATATATTATAAAATAGTTTGCGTAAGTTATCTAACTTACAGTATCTTATCTAAGATTTGAACTTAGATCATGATGTTAGGAATATCAAGCTCTACCATTGAGCTAATAAGATTTTTACCTGTATTTATATACAGGTGGCTACTTATATTATATACAAGTGGCTATTAAGCTACATATAATAATAAAAAGGCCATCATTAAGGCAAATAAACCTGTTGCTTCCGCAAAGGCGAATCCTAGGATAGCGTAAGAAAAGAGTTGTCCTCTTAAAGATGGGTTTCTTGCGACACCTAATATTAAGGCACCAAACACTACACCTATACCTACACCCGCACCAATTAAACCTGTAGTTGCTAAACCTGTACCTATAATTTTTGCTGCCTGTATCATTTCTAGTAATTTTATTTTTTTTTTAGAGAGGTGGCCTCATACTATTGTGTGTATATACCAATATAGATATTTTTAAGGTTTTTATATTCATAAATATTAAAATATCATTAGAATTTAATTGTCATACTATTCCTTTACTTCTATATGGTAATAATAAAATATAGTTTTTTATCCAGTTTTTTTTTATTTTTAAGCTTTATTACTAAAGATGGGTCTATAAAAATTTCCTTTCTATTAACTTTTGCTTTCGTTGTTGCTTTCGTTGTTGCTTTCTCAGTTGTTATACTAAGTGTTGCTTTGTTAATTGTTCTTGCATTATTAAGTGTTGTTTTGTTAATTGTTGCTCCTTTTCCAATCGTTTATTTGCCTTTCCGAATAAACAATATATACTTTATTAACAAAATAAAAAAGATATAAAACCGACATCCATTAACCACATTTTTCTTCTGAGCCAAAGATATAAGCAATGTTTCTTTTCAATTTACTGGTGTGGACTTAGACAAATAAAAGGAAAGCACTAATATATACTATATAGTAGCAAGCTGCTATAAGGATGATTAAAACAAAACCATAACCACTATGTTTTACTTTACTATTGCAGGCATAGGAGATGTTTAAATACTTTTAAATTATTTTTTGTAACTATTAGGCCTAAAAATTCCTGCAAGCTTCTTGTTAGAAGATATCGAAAGCTTTTGCCTGCTATCTATATTAAGTGCTTTTTTACCTAGTTCATAGCCTAAACCTATTGTTAATGCAGTAAAAAATACCAACATTATTAATAAACCATAAATATTATTACTGTAAGCGCTTACTATATAGGGATACACTAAAAGAATTTCTAGATCAAATAGAAGGAATAGTAAAGCAAATATAAAAAAAGATATACTGAACTGTGTTCTGTTTTGTCCCAAAAAGGAATGAAAGCCACATTCAAATGCGCTTTCTTTTTCTTGATAAGGGTTATTAGGAGCAAATATTAAATTAACAAGTAATAAAACAAATGCCAAAAAAGGTATGAAAATAAAAAAGAAAATTGTACTAGACATTTAACAATTAAATAATATTAGTGCTAAAATATTAGCCATACTTAATGTTTCTTGTGGAGTGAATACGAACAATAGTAATAATAAAGTTAAACTAGAAACAGTAATAGTTAAAGAATTTGATAATACTATATTGTGTACTGTAAATGTCACTTTTTCCACAAGAAAAGAATTATTATTCTTTTCTCTTTTAATATTACCAATAAATTTAACGTTTTCAAAAGCTGGGTTTAATTCATAATCAGTTTTTTCAAAAAAAATTTGTTTGATAACTGCTAAATAATATACAGCGCTTATAACACTTGTCAAAATAGCTATAAAAGTAATGAAAACATAACCGCTGTCTAATGCAGCAGATAATACCATTTGTTTAGCGAAAAATCCTATAAGAGGTGGTATACCTACGAAAGAAAATAAAGTTATGGCTAAACATAAAGCTAAATAAGGATTAACATAAAAATAGCCTTTAATTTGACTAATAAGTTGTATAGGTGAGTAATTTCTATCTAATAACTTTTTATTTTGTTCTAGGGAATCACTTCTATCCACAAATGGATATAATGAAAAGCCAATGCTTATTAGTATAACAAAGGCATTTAAATTAGACACACTATACTGCATTAAATAGAAAATGAAAGCTTGTACAGATTCTAAACTATTAATAGTTAAAGCTAATAATATGAAACCAAGATGTGAAATTGTACTATAGGCAAAAAGCCTTTTTATTCTAAATTGTGTTAAACCTAATATTGTTCCTACTATCATAGATAATAAGGAACTAAGTAGTAAACTAGACCTTCAACTAAAGTTAAAAGGATAGAATGAATAGCTAGTATAATGTACTAACTCTAGCAAAAAAACTAAAATAGATATTTTAGCTACTATTGCAACAAAAGTTGTAACTATTGTAGGTATAGCATCATAGACATCGGGGCTTCAAAAATGAAAAGGTGCGGCGGAAACTTTAAATAAAAATCCAACTGACATTATAAGAAGGGATATGTTAAGATAAAAAGGATGCGTAGCAAGAGATAAAAGTAAAGCAGTTTCATCCTCTGTTATACTAGATAAACTTGTTAAAACGTAAAAACCATCCAAATTTGTAGTACCTGAATTTGCATATAATAAACTTGTACCTAAAAGAATAAAACAAGAAGACAAACCACCTAGTAGAAAGTAAGTAAGACCTGCTGATGTGGATAATTCAGAGTTTCTGTATATTGTAGATAGTAAGTATAAACCATAACTTTGTAGTTCTATTGACAGGAATATAGAGACGAGGTCGCTCGTGGAGACTAAAAATATAGCACCTGTTATTATGAATAATAAAATAAGGGGATATTCTATTATTTTAAATTGTTCCCCCATTTTATTAATTATATCTTTTTTATCGTAAATCAAAACACTGCTAACTAAATTATAAAAACTAGTAAAATCTTTAACTCATATTTTTCTAGGGTAAAAAGCGGTTAATTGCAAAATAACAGCACAAATTGCAAAGATATATAGATGAAAAGTTTGTGTTAGAGTTGTAGTTTGAAATAGACCACCAAATAAACCTATTCCTTTATTTGATAATGTCATGTTTAAGTTAAGTAAAATTAGAAATAGATATAGCAAGCTAGATATAGTTAGCCTTGAATAAAGAATGGATTTGTCTCGTCTAAGGGTCACGGCATTAGATGATAATAATATTAATATGTAGGAAATAAGCATTTTTTTTATAAGAATCAAACTAATATATAAATATATTTCATTGCTCCGCACTAGCAGAGCCTAGAAATAAAATAGTTATTTTTAATATGTAGATAAAACAAACCTACATACATAACTTTAAAAATTAATTAGTAAAAAATTATGGCTAGGTGAGGAAAAATGAGGAAATAAACAAAGGAAGATTAGGGAATAAATGACACATAACATACAATTATATAAAACAAACTAAAAATAGGATAGCCATACATAAGATGTTAAGCAAATTAAAAATATAAACGCAAGTAGCAATGCAACTCCGACCAGGAGAGAAAATCGAATTATCATTCTTAATGCATGAAATTAACGTTCTAACCAATTGAACTTACAATTATTGTGTCTGAAATGTATCGCTTAATCAATTAAGCTAAGCTGATTAAATGTAAATATAAAAAGTTTACTTAAGTAACCAAGCCCTAGAGCTTACTATATATAATACATAATACGCCTAATAATATATAAAGATAGCCAGTCAGGCAACCTACTAGTGAAAAGCCCCTTAGTGAAAACCTCAATAACTACTGTTCATTAGAAACAATTGTTTATTAATTTAATAACACCGCCCCTCCTGAATTCTATTACTTATATATATTGGGCAATTAATAATAATAATACAATATAATTATCAAATAAAAGTAAAAGTAAAAGTAAAAACAAATGACATTAGAAAATAAAAGATTAGTCCTAATAGTACTCTTTTTTAAAAGGTAAAAACACGAAAGCAAGTGTTTGTATGAAAAGTAAACACAAATTAATAACGCCTTTAATGTAAAAACATAATTAAAATGGAAATAAGAAGTTTAATTCTAATGCTATAATAAAGATAGACACTGGAAGCTAAGATGTAGAGTAATTGCATAGTATAATTTTACTTTTGTACAAAAAAAATTGAAATACAAAAAATGTATTTTATTTACCTAAGGCTTTTTTTTAAATAAATTTTTTATTCTATCTCTTTTCCTAGGTGTAGCGGGAGGGGAAGAGAGATTAGAAAAAGGATTTACATTTGAATTCCCTTTTTGAGAGGAGGCAGGGTTTATATCTGGACCTATGTCTTGTATTCTAGTAGACACTTCAGGTGCTTTAGTGGGGTCACCTAAAGCCGGTTCCAAACCTTGTTCTATAGGAATCTCAAGGTTACTTTGTGCCTTTTCTTCGTAATCTATTGATCCATCTAATCCCATGGGTTGTCTAGGTTTTCCTTCAAACTGCTGTGACCTCACATAGTCCCCTAAATTAGGGGCTGTATAATCCTTAGTGATACCTTTAGTAAAGGTTTTAGTACTACTTTCGTCCGTACTTTGGAAATTTCTATTATGTCCAGCTGAACCGATATCTGCTATTTTTTTTAGATACCTTGTTCTGCTATTTTCCTGCTCCATTATTGCTAGGTTTTTATTTTTCTTATCTAGTTCAGTTAAACCACTTTTGGCTACTTCATTATATCTATCTAGAAAATATCTATCTTGCTTTAAGGCTTGTTCGTCACTATAAGAGGAAGAACTTTTACTACTTAGTTGATTTCGTCTTAGTTTAAGTTCGTTCAGCTTATACCTTTGTTCACGTGCACTCAAATTTTCGTCCTTAAGAATTTCTTTTGCTTTTTGAACGTACTCATCCATAACCCTATTTACATGAGGGGTATGCTCAGCTTCTGTGTTTTCTTCCTTTTGTTTACCTTTTTTTTTACTTGGACCAGGGTAAATGTCAGAAGGTCCTGGGTCCCCAGCATTAGGTCCTGGTTCAGGACCTGGTTCAGGACCTGGTTCAGGACCTGGACCAGGACCAGTACCCCCGGCATTGCCACCATCATTACTCTTGGCTTGTACAAAGTAATCATCAATTAGGTGCGAAATCAGACCGTAAAGTATGACAGATAGAAGAATAAGTACAAGAAACAATAATAAACAAGCACAACTATAAAGTGAAAATAATAGAGGATATTCTTTATAAAAATTCCTGTTTATAATAGTAATATATGTTCCTATAGAAATTATAAAAAATGGTAAGTGTATTATCATATACAATAATGATATAATTAATCAAAAATTATAACCTAAAAGAGCTTGGTAAATACAAAGACATTGAAACCCAATCATGTAGTACAGGTTACGGTGTATATAATAGGTGGTTCTATAGTATATAAGTGTGGCTAACTCATTCAATAGAGAAAAAAGCCCCCCTTTATAGTAAGTGCTCTTAAGAGTTTTATAATAAGGGGTAGAAGTAAATGTGGAAATTATAATACCTTTAATTTTTATAAATATGGCACTTAATAAACTATTAAGTGGTGACATAATTAAGGTGATAATGGATCTTATTAAAATAATTAAAGGGGATAGATATAATGCTATATCAATAAAAACCTCCAGGATGTTATTTATCCTTGAATAAGGTTTTATGCCTATTCTTGTTTTATTTATGTAATAAAAATTACTGGTATAATCAATTAAACGTAATAATAGTATAAGTGCCAAACCAAGATGCAATGAAAAATGATTTCAACCTAAAACATAGCTAAAAATCAAATATAAAAATAAGCCTAATAATAAAAGGAACAATAAAAACAATATTATTTGTTTGGAATAAAGGATGGATTTTGCTCGTCTAGAAGTGACGGCATTAGATAATAATAAAAATAATAAAGAATATATAGACATTGTTTTTGTAGGATTCAGACCTACCTATTTTTGTTGCAAAGCATTAACTTATAAAAACAGAAAAAAAATTAAGATGTCACTATTAAAAGAAGACGTGTTGACGGTTGTGTTTAGTAGACATAACAATATATTTATATCTTTTAA
>JAABUY010000803.1_pt1 | contig 49341 bp, 56 predicted proteins | sample 5560271 | NCBI WGS metagenome assembly JAABUY01 (sample SAMN10711886, study PRJNA513374) | rock metagenome | isolation source: Antarctica rocks | place: Antarctica: Victoria Land, University Valley | reverse complement strand
ACTTACCGCTTCAACCGCCACAAGATGAAAGAAGGCATTTTTGAAAACCTTATGGTCAGAATGGTAGAAAAGCCACCACACACCTATAAAATGATTATCAACTAAACGCCTATTTCAATAAAATTAATTTAAAGTATTACCGTGTTTTGCAAATTCAGCACACAAATCAAAGGCGGTTTGACTGCGTTGCAACCCTGTACCATACATGATGCTTTTAAATTTGCTTTCATCGTCCTTAAAGTTTCGCACATTCTGAAAGTACCCCGTAACCGCATTGTAAGCCCCAAACAAAGTTCCCTTTGTGGTAGCTTCCTGTTGTGTCGGACTGGTTAAAGCATATTCCATGACGCTACTTACCATATTGTTATAGGTGGTGGATAATTCGTCTTGCTTCCCGTTTTGCAGGTTTTGCAATACTTCTTTATTTGGTGCCATTGCAATTTGTATCAAATGTTTAACGGAATTATCTGTAATACGGATTTTTGACCAATAGTTGAACACTTCTTCAAGTTGGACAGCTAACTGGTTGGTAATCCCTAATAATTGATGCGCTTGTTTTAACCTTTCGTTTGCGCTGGCGGTATGCCTTATTTTAATGCCGTTGCTATGGTTACGCATGGCAGCGTTTAAAGTATTGGCGCATACTATCCTTACAGGTGTAAAAGCTGCGGTTATACTGCCGTACCCATCGTGCGATGTAGTTAAAAACAAATACTGCTCTATTAAATCATCCTTACCCACCCTGATGTAATCGGGTAGTTTTGCGGTAATAAAAATACGTTCGCCTTTTCCTAACGCTCCGGCAGTTTCGTATAAAATCCCATCTTTACCGCCAACAATGCTATCGAAAAACTCAAAGGCGTTTACATTCTGTACCACTTCATAATCTTTACCCACTACGCCCAAAACCTGTTCGGTATCGTTGCGGATAGTGGCGTAAAAGTCGGGGACTTCAATTTCAGGTATTAAAATATCTTTGTCCGGGTCGCCTGTATGATTTTCGGTATCATACGTAAATAAAGGGCGTTTTTCAACTGTGTAATTTAATCCTGCGTGTATAATCGCTTCTGCGCTTGTCGGATAGTCGGTAATGATCTGCCCTAAATTGTGCCAGGCTTTTTCCTTTACTGAAAAAAAACTGTGCTTTTCTGTTTGCTCGTTATAATTAAGATTGTGTGCCATTGTTGTTTTTGTTTAATTGTTCTTTATTTAATTTTATAATCTCTGTTTCCAATACTTCCACATTTTCGGTACTCCCGATGGTGTAATGGGTTTGGGTTTCCAGTTCTTTCATTGCATCCTGTATATTTTGATACTTGGTGCGGATAACCACTTTAATAAATAGAAATACAGTGTCTTTCATCATCTTATCAGTTGTAATTATTAATGAAATCGTTTAACTCGTAATTGAAAACTGCGGGGTTTTCATTTGCTAACTGTTGTGCATAACCATCCCAAAATATTTGGTTGGTTAATTCGATAAATAACTCTAACATTGTCTTGCTTTTAAGAAAATAGAAGTTTTAAAAAACGCTCCCTGCAATTCGCATACAGGGGGGCGTTTTCCATTAATTAACTCATGCGGGAATAGTAATCCCTGCCTCTATTTCGGATAGACGGTCAATGCACATGCAGTTTACAAACTGCGCTACTGCCTGAATGATAACAGGGTTTTTAGTTGTAAACTTCTTGCGGTTATCGTCCTCAATGGTCAAAACACAACCCTGAAAATGGTTGCTTTCGGTTTCGTCCGCTTCATCAATTTGCGCTACTTCAAAGGCTTCTAAAGTGTCGATTGTTTCTAAAAGCCTGTCCCTTTGTATTTTACGGCGGTGCAGTTCTTCAACTAACTTTAAAGTGCCTTCCAAATTCAGTACAGGTTTAACGGGTTTTACTTCTTCTGCTATTTTCCTTGGTTCTTCTGTCTTTGGCTTTTCTGTCTCAGCCTTTGGTTGGTCGGCTATAACTTTGGGGATGTTCTCTGCCTGTGGTGTTTCTTTGGGCTGTTCAGCCTGTGCAGGGATTTCCGATTTCTTCGGTTCGTCCTTTTTGCTTTCGCCATTAAAAGCGGTGCTTACGGGCAGGTTATTTGCCTTTGCAGCTATGTTATTACCTGTGTTATCTGCCTTGTTTTCAACTTTGTTGTTGTTAATCCCTGTTGTTTTTACTTCTGCGGTTTTCATAATTTTTAATTTTAAATGATGTAATGAATTAAATAATTGCCCGGATGGGCGTTTGTCCTTGTTTGTTGTGGGCGGTTTGTCGCCCCGCTGTGGGTTGTGTGGGGTGGGCTTCTGCCGTTTGTTGTTTTCATGGTTGCTTTTCTTTTTAAAGTCAGTCGGCAGGGCCTCCTGGCTTTTTGTTAAGCAACCTCACCTGAACACAAGCCCTTTGTAAGGCAAGACTTTGCGAAAAAAAATACTCTTGCGAGGAACGAGCAAGGAAGATTTTTTTTCAGCAAACCCGCAGGGCCCCGGTCTTGACGTCAAAGGGCTTGTTCAGAAATTTGCTAACCAAAAAGCCTGGGGGAATTTTTAAAAGGACATTGAAAACACCTATCAGAAAATAGGATTTATAGGTGGCAGGCAGAATGGGTGGATGAGGAACGAAATTCACTTATTCAAATGCAGGGAAGCGGCTGAATGCAGGAACGGAATGAAGCGGCTGGAGCTGCTGAGATAATGGATTAAACAAGTTGGAAACGCTTATTTATTAGGCAGCGTAATTTCCTCTTTTTGGATTTAAGAACACATATATCAGCACTAAAAAAGCAATGGTAATTGCTCCGCCATATAAAAAGTTGTTTGACGGGGATTGATTACCCAAAAAGCCCGCAATTGGATAGGCAATCGCCCACCATAAATGTGAAAATGCAAAGTGCGAACCATATACTTTGCCTTGCTCCTGTGGCGGGATGTTTTCACCGATCAAAGTTTCCGATGGTATTTCCGCCAAACTTTGTCCAAGCCCGGCAGCGATCCATAACAACAGCATTACACTATAACTCACATAATTTGCTCCTGTAATCGCCAGGCCGAGCATTAAAGCGCCAATAAGTAAAGACGTTTTTCTTGATTTGGATTTGTCAATCGCACCGGATACAAAAGCGGCTATAGCGGCTCCTACACCAAAAGCTGCCATAACCCAGCCATAATGCTGATCGTTCAAATGCAGGCCCGATTTAATATGGCCAACTGTATTGACCAATATTTATGCCCCGGCGATGGCGGAAACAAATTCTATTGACAAAGCAAAGCGAATGAGTTTATTGCCCAATAATAACCGTGCGCCTTTCAATACATCCTGCCAGGTCGAAAGATTTTCTTCCATATTATCTGCGGCTGTTGATTTCCGCAAGAGGCTACCCGGCAGCGTTAAGATCAAAATACCTGCAATGACGAAGGAAGCAGCGTCCATGAAAAAGATTTGCCTCGCACCAAACCATACTGCCATGATACCTCCTGCAAGACCCGGCCCCTAAAATGCCGAATAGCTGGGTGGTTGCTGTTGATAGACCAACTGCCTGTCGGTAAATGTCTTTTTTAACGATCTGCGGAATAACGGAACGATAAGTCGGCGTGAAAAAAGCGTTGAACACATTCAGCAAGAATACCAATACATAAATCTGCCATTCAGCCGTAATAAACGGCAGGCAGGCCACAATAGCCATACGAAAAAAGTGGGTGATGTATAATATCTTTTTCCGATTGATCTTATCTGCTAATACCCCGGCGAAAGGAGAAAAAACTATGAAAGCGGCTACACGTAATGTTAAGGCAGTAGCGAGAATAACTGCCGATCTTTCCCGGCCAAACTGATAAGCCATCAAAGCAAGTCCTACCCAGGACAAGGCATCACCGATCAAACTGATTGTTTCGGCAAAATATAGCAGGGCAAAAATACTATTCTTTAATGACCGGAAGGGGTCAGCCAGTTCGTTTTTTAGTTTTATAAAATTCATTGATCAGCAAGCCGGTATACCAATAAGCTGGCAGGCTGATTATTGTTTTCCCTTGCTGCCAGTAAAAACAAGCGTAATTCCGGCACGAATAAAGAGGTGCGAGCACCATTGCGGGTTTTAATGTCGGCAACCTGTTTATACGTTTCACCTGTTTGCTTAAAGATGTTAACCGAACCGCCGCCGCCACTGATCAATATTTGCTTTGTCTTTTCATCCCAATAAAAATCATCCACATCACCAACCATGCCCGAACTGAATAGCTCTTTCCCTGTGCGGCTATCCAACACTTTCAGGGTTGCCGGGATACGGAAACCTACCATGATCCGGTGCTGCACTGCATCATAGGCCATAGGGAAATTGGATCGGGGCAGCAACCTTTTCCATTGGTCTATCAGCTTACCGTCTTTAATATAAACCACGCCGATACTGCCCGAACCGGGCAGGTTCACCCATAGCTTACCTTCCTTAGTGTCCAGTTGAAAGGATTCAGGATGGGCTGGCAGTTTAATGTCGGCGACGGGTTTATGCGTAGCTGCATCAATAATACCGATACCGCCACCGCCGTATCCTACGTAGATCCGGTCGGTCACTTCATCGTAACGCACATCATCTGCATCATCGTTATATTTGATAGAACCTGTTTTTTGAAAGGTAAGGGCATTATAAAAAATACATTCTCCCGTTCCCCCATTGGCGATAAAGATTTCATGGTGATTGGCAATGTAGGCCACACCTTGTGGTTCGCTCAGGCCGGTGATACTATGCAGTACAAGGCGTTTTTTCAGGTCAACCACTTCAACCGTATTATTGCCCAATGCGGCCACGTAAGCAATTTGATCTTTTACATTGATGTCGATATGGTCAATGCGGCCTTTAACGCTGGGTAAAGCGATCTCCTTTTCCAGTTTTAACAGTTCCTGGCCAAAACCCGGCTGGCTTTTGCAGCTCATTAATAAAATGCAGCAGGCAAAAAGAATGGAGTTGCGCATAAGCTATTTTTTTATTTCGCTAATTTGCGGAATAATTTTGTACTAATCCTGTTTTGAAACATGAAATGGATCACCCGTGAACATCCGAAGATTGACCGTGTCGCCTGTCCCTGGCTGATCAAACGCTTTATTGACCCGGGTGCGGAAATTATTTACGTGCCTTACGAGGAAGTGCTGATCAAAGCCGAGGCATTGGGTGCAACACCATTTGACATTCCCGGCGTGGAATACACGCATTACGAAGATCATTGCACCTTTGACTATTTCCTAAAGAAATACCAGTTAAAGGATGTCGCCTTAGACAGGCTGGCGGCTATTGTCCGCGGAGCCGATACCGACCGTCACGATTTCGCACCGCAGGCGGCAGGATTGGAAGCCATCTTTGCCGGGCTGGCTTATAACAGCAAAGACGACCATGAGTTATTGACATTAGGCATGACTATTTATGACGGCCTGTATAGCTGGGCACAGTTCCTGCATAAAAAAAAGCATACGCAGGGACATGTCGATCAGTTATTGTTACAGGTTTATCACCAGTACCTGAAGAACAAAGGCGATAAAAAAGCGCCTGCCTGGACAAAGGAACTCAAAGAAATGATACAGGATCAGATCGACACCAATATGAGCCTGAGTTTGCAGCAGGCCAGTGAAGAACTGGCGATCAACCCGGCCTATTTGTCACGGGAGTTTTCCAAATATTTTGAGAACCTAACCTTTGGCGATTATATCCGCAAGCTGCGTATCGAGAAAGCCCAAAACCTGATAGAAAACACCAACCATAGCCTGACCGAGATTGCTTACCTAACCGGGTTTTCCGACCAGGCGCATTTTTCCCGGATATTCAAGTTGCATACCAGCTATACACCTTCTCAATTCAAAAAAACTTTACCCAAAAAGTAAAATCCAGACAAAAGGTAAATAACGTGCAAGTTATCCGTTTTTTAGCTGCTTAATATTGCAGGGTTAATTCTCTGCCGTGCATTATAACAAACATTTTCTATTCTCCGGGCTATTTCCTGCCAGGCAATTGCTGGCCATCCTTGCTTTAGGGCTTATTTCTGCAAGGGCCCATAGCCAGCAAGGCGGTAAAGCCTACCTGGATTCCCTGCTCAATACCGCAACCCGGGATTACCCGCTGGTCAAAGCCAAACACTTACAGACCCAAGGCCTGCAATATGCGGTCAAATTACAGCAGAATAGCATCATCCCATCCCTCAATGCGTCCTACCAGTTGGACTATGCTACTTCCAACAACATTACCGGGATGATCTATCCGCAGTATATTACGCCGATCAGCGGCCCGCCCAGCAAATCCAACGACTATGCCGGGACACCGGGCAGCGCAATAGCCCTTAACCTGTATTGGGAGCCTTTCATGTTCGGCCAAAGACAGGCAGCGGTTGAATTAGCCAAAGGCAGGCTGCAAAGCGGAAAAGCGGATGAAACGCTTACCATCTTCCAGCACCGGGTCTTTGTGATCAATGCCTGGCTGAATTACCTGCTGACCGCCGACCTGGTTAAAGTTTATCAAAGTAATATCGACCGGGATGCCTACCATCTGAAACAATCGCAGGCAGTGGTATCGAGCGGGCTGAGGCCCGGAACGGATTCTTCCACCTTTCATGCCGAACTGGCCAAAGCGCAAATACAACTAATAGCCATTGAGCGGCAGCGCGATTCCTGCCTGATCGTTTTAAAGGAGTTGGTTGGCGGAATTTTGCCCGGTAAACCGATTGCGGATTCCGCTATGTTTAAAAGCCTGCCCATTGACCTGCCTGAAATCGAAAATGTGGAACACCCCGAGATCGCCCTGCAAAAAACCAATGTGCTGAACAATGAACTGACCCTGAAAACATATAAAAGCAGCCTGTTACCCAAACTAACGATCTGGAGTGTAGGATATGGCCGGGGATCGGGGATCGCGGCTGACGGATCGGTCAATAACAGTGACGGACTTCGTTTTGAGCGGTATAATTATGGTATCGGCGCGCAAGTCTCTTTCCCGATACTCGAAATATTCCGGCAAAAACCGCAATTCAAACAACAGGAACTCAACATTGCATCCAGCCGTGAACAGCTTGCACAAACCGAACTGCATTTAAACTCACAGCTGGAAATCGCAGGTTCTGCTTTAATGAAAGCCATCCAAGCCGCCCACCTTGCCCCCGAACAATTAAAAGCAGCCAGGTTTGCCTACCAGGCGATACAATCCCGTTATCAGTCGGGCTTGATCAGTTATTACGATGTCATCCAATCCCTGCAACTGCTTTACCAATCAGAAGCCGCTGTTAAAATTGCTTATTGGGGTGCCTGGAAATCTTTATTAAATAAAGCCGCTTACCAGGGTAACCTGGGCGTCTTTTTAAACCAGTACGGAAAATGAATATCATCCAGTTTTTAGTTGGCTCCCTAAGAAAGCCGGTAACCATTATCGTTGCCGTTATCGCCATTTTTTTCTTTTCTGTTATTTCTATCCGCACCATGCCAGTGGATATATTTCCGAAACTCGGCACCCCGACCATTTACGTAGCGCAAACCTACGGCGGCCTTTCTGCCGAACAACTGGAGGGATATATCACTTCTTATTATGAATACCACTTTTTGTTTGTCAGCGGTATCAAATCAGTGGAAAGCAAAACCATACAAGGCGTCACGCTAATAAAGCTGAACTTCACCGAGGGGACGGATTTGGGCCAGGCAACCGGGGAAGTCGTCGCGATGGTGAACCGCGCGCGCGCGTTTATGCCGCCGGGTACTATCTCCCCATTTGTTACCCGGTTTGATGGCGGCAGTGTACCCGTGGGCCAGTTGGTATTCAGCAGTTCCACCCGCTCTTTATCCGAAGTGCAGGATTTGGCTTTGTTCAAGGTGCGGCCCATGTTCTCTACCTTGCCGGGCGTTTCGGCTCCTCCTCCTTTCGGGGGAAACCAAAGAACGGTGCTCATTAAAGCCGACCCGGATAAATTAAGAAGTTATAATGTGACGCCGCAGGATTTGGTAACTGCCATAGCCAAAGGGAATGTCATCACCCCATCCGGTAATATTCGCGTGGGCGATCAAACGCTCATCACGCCACAAAATACGGTCGTTGACAATATCCAGGACCTTGGTAATATACCCATCAAACCCGGTAGCGGGGCCGCTGTTTATGTGCATGATGTGGCGACGGTGGACAACGGCGCCGATGTAACCTCCGGCTACGCGCTTATCAACGGTAAACGTTCCGTCTATATTCCGGTAACCAAACGGGCCGATGCATCGACCTGGGATGTGGTTCAAAAGGTGAAAGCGGCTTTGCCGGATATGCAGGCCGCTATACCACCTGATATTAAAGTGAGCTATGAGTTTGACCAGTCCGGCTATGTCATCAATTCGATCAGAAGCTTAACTACCGAGGGAATCCTGGGTGCGATACTGACCGGCCTGATGGTACTCTTATTTTTAAGGGACTGGCGGGGTTCCCTCATTGTCGTGCTCACTATTCCGCTGGCCTTATTATCAGCCGTAATTTGCTTAAAATTATTTGGGCAAAGCATTAACATCATGACTTTGGGCGGGCTGGCGCTGGCAGTTGGCATTTTGGTTGACGAAGCGACCGTTACCATAGAAAATATCCATCACCACCAGGAGAAAGGTGAACCTAAAGGCAGAGCCATACTCGAAGCCTGTAAGGAAATTGCCTTACCTAAGCTGTTAATACTCTTATGTATCCTCGCCGTATTTTTTCCTGCGTTTTTTATGTCGGGTATTCCCAAAGCCATGTTTTTACCCTTATCGTTAGCGGTAGGTTTGGCTATGATCGCTTCCTTTTTGCTCTCACAATCCTTCGTCCCGGTCATGGCCAACTGGCTTTTTAAGAATCGTTTAAACGAAAACGCTAAAGAGGGCGAAAAGATGCGCAGGTTTAAAGATCGCCATGAGAAATGGTTAGTAAAAGCCGCACTTGCATCCACCTTGATCGCATCGCTATACCTGGTGGTATCCATCATTGCTGCGGGTTTACTGTTTAATGTGTTGGGTAAAGAATTATTCCCCAAAGTGGATGCAGGGCAATTTCAAATGAGGATACGTTTGGCCGATGGTACCCGTATCGAGCGGACAGAAACTAAAACCAAACAACTACTGGCTTTGATCGACAGTTTATTGGGCGGAAATAAAATAGCGATCAGCTCGGCGTTTGTCGGCAACCAGCCCTCTACTTACCCCATTAATACGATTTATCTCTGGACAAGCGGGCCGCAGGAAGCGATCCTGAAAGTTAATTTTATTCCCGGTGCAGGGATACACCTCGAAGACTTTAAGGAAACTTTAAGAAAAGAAGTTGCTGCGAAAATACCCGGTATGCAAATTTCTTTTGAGCCTGCCGACCTCGTTGACCAGGTATTGAGCCAGGGAACCAATACGCCTGTACAGATACAGATTTTGGGCAAGAATCTCGCGCAGGACAGGGATTTTGGAGAGCGGATATTAACTGAATTGCAGAAGCTGCCCTACCTGCGGGATATTAACTATGGGGCACCGCAAAGTTACCCGGCCATGAAACTGGAATTTGACCGGGTGCGGTTAGGGCAATTGGGCTTGACGGTGGATGAGGCCAGCAAGTCACTGACCGCCGCTACCTCATCAAGCAGATTCACCCAGCCCAATTACTGGCTGGATAAGGCTAATGCCACCGCTTATCAGGTACAGGTGCAGGTTCCGGAACTGATCATGAACGACCAAAGTAAGATCGACAATATTTTATTAGGCTCAAACAATGGCAAACAGGTGTTTATGCGCGATATGGCCACCTGGAAAATGGGTAAGATTGAAGCAGAATATGACCGTCTGAACCAAAAACGCTTTATTACACTTACCGCAAATCTTCACGGCAAATCGCTTGGCCCGGCCATTAACGATATTAACAAGGTCATTAATAGATTGGGTAAATTGCCTGACGGAATGAAGATCCAGCAGCAGGGCCAGGCTGAAGTGTTTTTGCAAACCTTTGATGAATTACAAACGGGTATCCTGTTAGCGATTGTGGTGATCTTCCTGTTGCTGGCCGTTAACTTCCAGTCCTTCCGGGTGGCGCTGATCGTGATCGCCATTATACCGGGGATATTAACGGGCTGCTTTTTGTTATTGTGGATAACGGGTAAAACTTTGAATATACAATCCTATATGGGCTGTATCATGGCCATCGGAGTAGCGGTAGCCAATGCGATCCTGTTTATTACCCAGGCGGAGCATTACCGTAAACTAAAGACCAACAATTCATTTTTGGCCGGTATCAGGGACAGGGTAAGGCCCATTTTAATGACCGCATTGGCGATGATCGCGGGGATGGTTCCGATGGCATCAGGCTTAGGTGAAGGCGGCGGCCAGACCGCGCCGTTGGGTATCGCGGTGATAGGCGGTTTATTGTTCGGCCTGCTATTGAGCCTGCTAGTGCTGCCGCTGATCTATCAAGCAGTTGCAGGCAACCGCCCGGTAAAGCCAATATCACTTGACCCGGATGATAACGAAAGCAAATATTATACACTTAGCGAAAAAAACGCATGAAAGCATTTCTTACATATTTAGGATTAAGCCTGGCTTTGATAATAGCGGGTTGTGGCAGTAACGAAAACAAAACACCGGTTATCACGGCAGCCCCTGCTAAACCGGCTGTAGAGATGATCACGCTCAAAGCCGGAAAAGTGACCAACAAACTCAGCCTAACAGCGGAAATTATACCGAATGACCGGGCTAATATCTATGCCCGTACAGCCGGGTATGTGAAAGATGTGGAAGTTGATATTGGAAGCAGGGTGAGTAAAGGCCAGGTACTTTGTATTTTGGATGCACCGGAGCTCAAAGCCGGAGAGGCACAAAGCCGGAGCAACAGCCAGGGTTCCTTTTCCAAATACCAATCCAGCAAAAACACCTATTTAAGGCTGTTAAAAGCATCACACACCCCCGGTGCCATTTCAGATAATGAACTGGATATTGCCCGGAACCAGATGAAAACAGACAGCTCTTTTTTTGAGGCTTCGCGGTCGGCCAACCAGGCAAACCATGCTTTAGAAGATTACCTCGTGATCCGCTCGCCCTTTAACGGTGTAGTTACTGCACGGAATATATTTAAAGGGGATTACGTCGACAATACCGGTAAAATTTTACTGTTCCGGGTGGAAGATAACTCCTCCTTACGGGTACAGGTTCCAGTTCCCGAAGCTTATAACGCCACTCAAATTGAAGATAACCAGGCCAGCTTCACCGTTTCGGCATTGCCGGGTATTGTGTTTAAAGCCAAGCTGGCGCGGAAATCAGACGCGATCAGTACCGATACCCGGAGTGAACTCTGGGAATTTAATTTTCCCAATTCGAAAGGCGTACTAAAACCCGGCATGTTTGCGCAGATCACGTTGAATGTAGACCGCCCTAATCCCGGTTTTACCGTGCCTTTTAAAGCCGTCGTTACTTCACAGGAAAGAAAGTTTGTGGTTAAAGTGGTGGATGGCAAGGCGCAATGGATTGATGTCAAAACCGGTTTCACGGCCAAGGACAAGGTGGAGATCGCAGGAGACTTAAAAGAGGGGGACCAAATAGTCAAACAGGCTAATGAAGAAATGAAAGAGGGATCAACATTAAAAGTTAAACCATAAATAAGGATTTATGAAATGGATCACGCGTGAACGGCCAAAGATCGACCGGATAGCCTGCCCCTGGCTGATCAGGAATTTTGTAGACAAGGAAGCAGAATTTATTTACGTACCCAAAGAACAGGTCTTTGAAAAAGCAACGGAACTGGATGCCATTCCGTATGATATACCAGGGGCGGAATATAGCCATGAGGGGGATTATTGTACTTTTGATTACATTGTAAAGCGGCACCAGCTTGATGACCCGGCCTTACTACAAATTGCACAAATTGTCCGTGGCGCGGATACGGACCGTTTTGACCTGGCACCGCAGGCTGCCGGCCTGTGGGCGATTTCTGCGGGCTTATCCTACAATGTACAGAATGACCAGGAACAATTGACTTTAGGTATGAAAATTTACGATGCATTATATAGCTGGGCATCCAAAGTTCAGGACGAAAGACATGGCTGGAACCCGGTTTTATAAAGCAATCAAATGATAAACTTACTATAAAAACATAATTATGAAAGACACAACCAATTCATTCACTCGCCGTACCGCTTTAAAAGCAGGCGCCTTACTGGCAGGTACTACGCTGCTCAATTTTAAAAACGCAGAAGCCTTGCCCTTAATACTGGCTAAAACCCCGGCATTAACCCCCGGAGAAATTGCAGCCATCGAAACCGCTATCGGTAAAAAAGGGTCGTATAAAGAAGCGGAAGCGACCTATACCATTCCCTTACCACGCAACGACCTAAAAGTAACCCTGAAAGGCGAACCTGTACCTATTCCATTCGGTTTCGGCGGTTGGGTATCCATCAAAAAGACAATGGACGGTAAATCCGCCGTGATTATGAGCGATAATGTGCTGTTGCAAGAAGAAGTAAACCCGTTGATCTCCGCAGCACAAGCTGTCGGATTAGAAATTGGGGCTATTCATAACCACTTCTTTTACGAAGAGCCGCGCATCTTTTACATGCATATTCACGGTATGGGGTCAGTTGAAGAACTGGCTAAAAAATATGCTCAGGCGATTTCAGCCACCAAAATATCGCCAAAAAACCAGCCACCCGCAGGCTCGCCGCCAGCTAAAACCGGCAAGGATATTTTTGATGTAACACAATTAAATGGAATTATTAAATACGAAGCGGCTATCAATGGCCCAACCATCAAATACACAATCGGCAGGGCTGACCTGAATGTGATTGCTATGGGCGCGGAAATGACTGCCAATATCGGACTGAATACCTGGGCGGCTTTTACAGGATCAATGGAAAACGCACATATTGCGGGCGATGTGGCAATGCTGGATACAGAGGTCAACGCCGTCATCAAAACTTTAAGGGCGAATAATATGGAAGTAGTAGCCGTTCATAACCACATGCTGAACGACAAACCGCACATGATTTTCCTGCACTACCTGGGGACAGGCCCTGCTTTGGAATTAGCTAAGGGGTTTCGAGCAGCATTGGATCAGCTGGGTAAAAAATCAGGTATGAGCAGCATGAAAATGTGATAATTCACGTTGAAAATTTTCAAAAATAAAAGCCGGCAAAAAGCCGGCTTTTATAATAATTACTTTAGGTCGCATTTCATTTTGAAATGAACTATGTTAGAAAACATACGCTGATAATTTCAATTACCGAGTAGTGAATTAACAGGTTATTGTGTTTTCTTTTTTGCCGTCACTTCGGTACGGATTTCCTGTGCCAATGCCTTTGTTTTTTGTAAAGCATTACGCAAACGTGTGCCTGCTGCTTTGTTGCCTTTGTCATAGAACGCTTTTGCATCATTTTCTACAGATGTTACCAGGTCTTTTAATTCTTCAAACTTTTTCATGATGTTGATTTTAAATTGAATTTATAAATTATTTGATTAGTTCGCTTTGGCGGTATGCTTAAACACTCATTCCCTGACTTTCTGCCAGTTCTTTACCCTTGCTTTGGCCTTTGCCCTGGTTCAGCGATTGATCAATTTTAGGCTCTTTTAAAAACTGCTCCCTTTTTTCCGGCTTGCCATTTTCCTGATACAGGTTAATTTGGCTGTAACGGGGAACCGCCTCAACAAACATTTTTACTTCCTGTCCGTCTTTTATGGTTGTGATCAACGGGCGGTTACCGTTCTTTAATGAAGTTTCCAATGCTTCCTTTTTCGCCGGGTCGTTCAATTCCTTGATATTGAATTTATCTAAGGTGTTCGCCAGGTTAAACCCATAAGATGGATCATGGTACTGGTTGGTATAGAAATTCTGGTGGCGGTCCTTCGCAGTATCCATATCCAATTTGACCCATGCCTTATAAGTAATTCCAGCAACATTCGCCATATCATCCCTATAAACCGCGCGTCCCTGTATCAAATTTGCGGCCTGGTCGGCGGTAAAGCCCTTTCCTTTGTCCACGTAAAAGGTCTGTGTTACGGAAGGTGTTTTAAAAGTACGCTGAAACTCTTTGGCTACATAGTTGACTTTTCCGTTTTCCATGGTGGCCAGTTTGGTGCGGCTTTTTTCATCCTTGCCGGTAGCTAACTCACTGTTGCCTTTCTGTTCTTTAAAAAAGGAAATGGCTTCAGAAACGTTTTCCAGCTTTTTAACCATGTTCTTTCCGGCCCCATCAGGTGAAACAACCATATATTTCTGTCCATCTTCCAATGGCTTGCCCTGGTTGAGGGCCACTTCAAATTTGTTAAAATAATAATACTCCGATTGCCCGGACTGTTTGAAATGCAGGGTAAGGTCAACCTGCCCCCTGGCACTTGCAACATGGTCATTGAGGGTAAATTCAGGGATACCCTTTTCCATGTTCTTTCCCATTTCGCTAATGACCTTGTCCTTGAAGGCCAGCGCTTTCAGTTCCTCTTTGAGGTTCTCTAAATTGTTTAAATTCATACCGTTGATGATTAAATGATTTATAAATTGATTATTCCCGCAGTGTTTGTTTTGTAAGGCGTTCATGAGAACGCAACGCTTAGTTTGACCGATTAAATAGCGTTTTTATTTTTTGTCCGGTTGATTGTTTCTTAACAGGACAGGATAACCGGCTTTAAGCTTTACTTTGATGCGCTTCACCTTTTTGCTGAAAAGGGTTTTGGCTGCCGCAACACCCGCTCCGGCGGCTTGGGTGGCTAACGACTGATCCATCGACATGAGTTCCATGCTTTGCACGGCATTGTCGGTACCGCTGCGCATGGCATCTTCTGTAATAGCATCGGGTGCGCGGATACCTGCCATAGCATCCATATCGTACACTGAAAGGTCAACAGGTAAAATAGAAGTACCTAAGCGGATGGTTTTAATATTCAAAATCAGCCGCTGGTTGGTAACCTGGCAAAGGCCGTATAATAATTGTCCTTTAGGTATCTTCTGGCCATGAATAACAATGCTGTCCAATAGACGCAGCTTAATGGATGTTCCCTGCATGACCTTTTGATTATCAGCGATCACCGCGCGAATGGCTTTATACAGGCTATCCGGTTCAGGTTTGGTATCTTTTTTAAGCTTTGCCGTTATCCTTTCCGGGTGTTGAATATCCATGATCTTTTCGAGCATACTATTTAACTGCTTCATTTCCGGGTCGGGAGTATTTCCCTGCTCTTTGCTTTTGATAGGCTTTTCCATCCTGTCTAAATCGGGTGAAGCGGAATTTGCATTTGAATAATTGTTAGGATAATGGGCCACTGGTTCCGGCTGACTGATCTGCTTGTTAATTTCTGCCAACTTTTGGTTAATCTTTGTTTCATTAGTCTGTGCGCTAACCGCAGGTATTGATTTATTGGTTTGCCCTGGTCTTGCCGTATCCCACCCCAACGCGGCAAAGGCATTGCCACTTGCCCGCGATTTAGCAGCAGCGGAATCCCGCATAGCTTTGTCATACAGCGCCATTTTATCCTGCGCTTTCTCGTTCTTTAACTGTGCTCCAGGTAGGGTGGTGTTCAACCCTTTGCTGATTTGCTGGTTCCCGTTTGCAAGGTTTCCTTTGCCGCCGCCGAGCGCATAAAAGGCTAATGCCATAAAGGGCAATAACAGCAGCGGTAAGACCAGCAGCATTTTTCGTTTTCTTTCTTTTTGTGTTTTCATGGAATTATTTTTTTTAGTTAATTATGAATTATAGGATGGCTTTTAATACTAAGTAAAGGCTGCCGCCACCGAACAATAGGCAAATAATGACCAGGAATAGTAGCTGTTGCCGCCTGTTAAATTTCATAGTCCGGCTATTCAACCAATCGGCGGTATTTGTCTGCAATACCGAAAGGCCGGACTTGAACTTTAAGGCCAGCGGATTAGGGCAAAAATCCTTTTGCTGTTTTTTGCGAAATAATCTCATGGCTGCGTATTTTTTACTTGTTCGTCCTTGTTTTCAAGCGTTTCCCATTGCTCTATCAGGAACCCATGCGGGTTATTGTCGCTTCGGCTGACATTGCGCAAATAGCCTTGTGTCACTAAACTCCTGGTCGTTGTCGATGTGGTGCGGATTAGCTTTTCGGTCGCAAAGCATTTAAAAGCGTATGGATATACGCTCATATCTAATGAAATACTATCGACAGCTATTTGCTGGCTGATATTACCGGAAACGATATTTGAATAATAACCGGCTTCCTTTAAATCATCGTATTGCCTTTTGGCGCTTTCATCAGCTAAGTACAAAGCTTTGGTGATGGTGGCCTGAATGGCCTTATCATCCGGGTCAAGCGTAAAAAAATCTTCGTGAAACATTTTGATATGATCGCGGACCTCTACGGGTATATTTTGCTTACGGTCAGATGCGATAGCTTCCAATGCCTTGCCATTGGCCAGTATATAAATGTGTGCTTTATAATTATCCGAACTCTGGTAGCTTTTAAAAATGGCAAAACAGGAAATAGCTATACAAGCTGCGATCAGCAAGTAGCTGAACAGCTTGATATGCTTAAAAGCGGTGTCGATATTTTTGAATTGATTAAACATGATTTTTGAGATTAAATGATTTGACTGCACCGATTATTTGCCTGATAGTTTGTCTTTTTGGTAGTTATTCCCGGAACCTCCGCTATTGTAACCTGCCTTAAAATCGCCTGGCGCATTTAGGATGTTACTTCGGGTTTGTTCCATCCGGCCACCTACTGCTGATGCCGCACTTATGGTTGTGCTTACTGTTGTGGATGCCACATTGTTCACCTTGCTCAATAAACCATTTCCCCCATGTGCATGAATTACATAATTAGCTACGCTCGGAACGGAGAAGTAGCCTACAATGCCAATGCAGAGGAAAATCAAATAACAGGTATCCGTAGGGCTAAAGAAAGTATCGCCTGCGCTTTGAATTTGGCTTATATCCAATTGGAGCATTTGCTGCTGTACCTTACCGATAATGCTGCCGAATATATTTGCGATGGGCAGCCATAAAAAGATATTGATATATCGGGCAACCCATTGGGAGAGCGTATGTTGCAGACCGTCAAAGACGGAAAAGCCAAATACCAGCGGGCCTAAAATTGCTAAGACGATGAGGTAAAAGGTGCGTATGGTATTGATACAAAGAATAGCCGCGGCATAGATCACCTGCAAAATCTCACTCATCCACTCCTTAATGCTGTTCTTGAAATTATAGGAAGCCTTATCCATCATAAACTTAACATCATTCCCCAGGCTGGAAAATGTTCCCTCGTTTTGATCGTTGGGGTCATCGGGATGGGCGTATTTATACCATTTATCGCGGTCTCCGTTACCATCATCGCCTACATATATTTGATAGCTTGAACTGTTTTTGATCGCATCTTCCTTTTGTTTTAATAATAGTGTAATGGAATTATTGGAATCTGTCACCATAGCAGCGGTCGCCGACACGATGGGCTGCATAATGCCGTTCATCAGCGAAATGACCATCGGGAACAGCATCACCGCCATGCCCAAAGCGAAAGGCCGCAACAATGGATAAAAGTCAAGCGGTTCCGCATTTGCAATTTGCCGCCATATCCGCGAAGCGATATACCACAAAGCGGCGAAACCCGCTATACCCTGCGCCGCCGCAATCAAGTTGCTGCACATGGGTATCATTTGGTTGTACACGTTGTCAAGTATAGGCTGCATCCCTTGCAGGCTCGAAGTGATGTCCTGCGCATGTGACAATAGCGGCAACTGCAAAAGGAGCAGCACACCCGCCGTACTATATATGATTTTTTTTTTCATGGTTAATAGAGTTTTTGAAGTGTGTTTACATCATTTTGTTCTTTTTCCCGTTGTAGCGAAAGTATGGCCACCTGATTATCAAAGCTTCGCAGGAAAACCAGTTTGTTTTGTGTATCCGAATAGATATGGTCAATAGTTTGCAATCGTTCCGCATCACTCATCCGAAGATTTCCGGCAGTAATTACATTGGCAAGGGTTGTTAAATTATTAAGGCTTTGGGTAAGCAACTGGCTAAACACCTGGTTCATATAAATCAGTTCCTGCGCGTTAAAATGTCCTCCCGAATTAGCTTGCCTTAATGTCGATTTATACTCCGAAACAATACTTGCCTGTTCTTCAATTATATCTGCAATGCGGCCATATTTCCTGACTTCCGGGCTTACAGCCATAAGGCTGTTCAGAAAAGCTGAATGTATATTGAAATTTCCCTGTGAGATGTCTTTTACCTGGTTGTAACCCTGCGTTAACAAGGTGTAACCGGTTTTCATATCGGTAAGGATTGCTTTAAACTGTGTCAGCTTTTCAATATCCAGTACCAGTTGCTGTACATCCTGTGCTGTTGAAGCTTGAGCGTTGGCCTTACGTGCAGTAGCAGTTATTCCAACCGTTAGTAATAGTATAATGATTGTTTTCTTCATGATTATTGTTATTTAAGGATTAATGCCGTAAAGCTTTTGTAAAGTCCCGTTACTATTGCAATCGTTGCTCCTTTGCACTGCCAACACCCGCACCTGTGTACAAAACGAACAGGTAAAAACGTACTTGTCCTTGATGGATGCCGTTACTTTATTGATACGTTTAATGCGCTCATCATCCGACATGACCAGTTTCCCGGGCGTTAATACCATTTGCAATTCCTCCAAATCCTTATTGCAACCGGCCATCAGGTTTTGCGCTACACTCCCGATATAAGTTTGTTCTGCCGCCGATAAACCTGATAAGTTATTTATTGCATTAAACTGACTGATAATGCTTTGTTGTTCATATTGAATGGCGGTCATATCTGTGCTATTTTTGACCAGCGGGTTAACCTGGCTTAATGAATTATAATAGCCCTGGTGCAGGCTATATTCACTGCCTGAAAAGTTTTTGATGGAACTTAACTCACCGCTAACGATGTGATAACCCTGTTTTAAGGAACTTTCGCAAGCGTTTAAAGCAGCAATTTGTTGTATCAAATATTTGACCTGCGTTTTACCCTGCGCAAACCATTCGTCGAAAGTCTGCGCCTGTACATTGGTTAGAAAGGTTGTAAGGGTTATAAATGTTAAAAATGTTAACCTTACAATACCTTTCAGCTTTTCCCTTTTCCCTTTTATCTTATTGAATTCCATAATATTTTTTCAGGGTTATTACTTCGTTTTCATCGCCTGCCCGTTGAAGGCTTAATATTTTGTTTTGATTATTGAATTGCTGCATGTCGTTGTAATTGCTATCCATGTGGTCGGCAGACTTATTGATGATCTCCATTCTTTTCGCATCCGGCATCTGCGTTTTATTGGGATTGATTACCAGCAGTATTTGGTCTAAGTCTTTGACGCTCTCCTGTAATATGCCGGAATACACATTGCTCATATAGGTGAGTTCATCAGCTGTAAAGTGTTTGTCCGATTTCAACAGGTTCCATGCCTGGTTATAGGAATTTACCAGCGCGACTTGCTTTTCGGTCATTTCGCTGATCCTTGAATAGTAAGCGATAGCGGTTTTAATTTGGGATAGTTCCTGGTAATAGGAACTAAACAGGTCTTTTTGCTTTTGCGACCAGTCGGAAATTTCCGTTAATTTCAGCTTGGATAACTGGTTTTCTAATGCCTTTTGGGCGTTTTGCAGCCAAATAGTTTGGTTCTGCAAACTTTGTACATGCAAGTCAATGGCACGTATGACCCTGCCCACTGTGGATGAAATAACCGATCCTACTATAACTTGAGCATCTGCACCTTTAGGAATAGATATAAAGATTGTCATTGCGGAAATTGGCAGAATGACCATATATTTTTTCATGATGTTGATTTGTTTTTTAAATGAATTCAAGAGCACTTCGTGGTTTTTCATAATAAACCCCCTTTAATCTCCCGTTAAGGATGATTATTCTATTTTGATGGTTAATAAATTCTGTTAATTGATTTATTCGCTTATGATTTGCTTTTTAGCGGTGCTCATGAGCGCTTCGCTTATAGTTTCTTGTATTCACCTTTGGAGTTAATGATTAATACCCGCTTAGCCGGATCAAACCTGAAAACTTCTCCGTTGATGGTCTCGTTGAGCAGCTGCGTTTGCGGGTCAAATACGCCGTTCAGTTTTCTAATCTTGTGATGTTTGGGTAGTAGTTTCCCTTCACGGATAGCCTGGTAAGTAGTATTCCGTGTAATCAGATAAGCATTGTTCCCAGCCAGGGTAACAATTAATGTGTCTTCCGCTTGGGCATATTCACCTTTTGCAGCGTTTATATACGTGCCGGGTATAAACGCCTTAACACTTTCACTTTGATTTTGACAAGCTGATAAGCCGATGATGGCTAACGCTAATACTAAATAGGCCCTTTTCATATCAATTGATGATTGCATCGATGTTTTTTGATTGCACCGACTGGTTAATAATTGGGTTTTTATTTCTTTTTGTCCCTGATTTCTTGCGCCAGCATGGTAATGCCTTTTTGAATACTGCCGTATTTCCGGGCGTACTCCTGTACCCTGACCTTTTCGTTTTCCTCGGTGGTGTAGGCCAAATATTCTTCGGGGGAAACTTCCGTTCGGTAAACCTTGCTGTATTGTCCGCCAAGCGAGATAAAGACTTCCTTGTATTTCCGCTTAGGGTCGTTTGCTTTGTTCATAGAAAGGATCTGCGCTTTTTCTTTTTCGGTCAATCCTAAGAGTTCCTGTATTTGGTCAAACTTGTTCTGATACTTTGATTGGTCTAAAAGAATTTTGCAGTCTGAATTATTGATAATTGCCTGTTTGACAACGGGCGAACTGATGATGTCCTCCACTTCCTGCGTCACAACCACCGCTTCGCCAAAGAATTTTCTGACCGTTTTAAAAAGGTACTTGATGTATTCGGCCATGCCCTCTTTAGCGATTGCTTTCCAGCACTCCTCTATCAAAATCATTTTCCGGATGCCTTTTAGCTTGCGCATCTTGGAGATAAAAACTTCCATGATAATCAGCGTTACCGCAGGGAAAAGGATAGGATGGTCCTTGATGGAATCAATTTCAAAGACAACCAGCCTTTCATTGAGCAGATCAAGGTTTTCGGTTGCATTCAGCAAATAGTCGAACTCACCGCCCCGGTAATAGGGGTTTAATACATACAGGAAATTACCAATGTCAAAATCTTTTTCCTTTACCTTACCATCTTCTAAAACCTGTAAATATTCTTCTTTCAGATATTCATAGAAAGTATTAAAGCAGGGGAAAATGTCGGGGTATTTAACAAGGTACTGAAAATATCCAGTCAGGGCACTGGATAAGGCCACGTATTCCGACCTGCGGAAAGTTTCATTATCTTTTTTCCATAAGGCTAACATCAGGGTTTTAATACTTTCCTTTTTCTAGGTGTCCAATATATCGCCGTCAGATAAATAAAAAGGATTGAATTTGATCGGGTCGTTTTCCGAATAGGTAAAGTAATATCCACCCACCAGGTCGCATAAGCCTTTATAGCTGTGTCCCACATCCACCAACACGATATGGGTGCCCTGTTCATAATAGGCGCGTACCATGTGATTGGTAAAGAAACTTTTGCCTGAACCGCTCGGCCCCAAAATGAACTTGTTCCGGTTGGTCGTAAACCCCTGTTGGATAGGTCCATCAGAAATATCTACATGAACCGGTTTGCCGGAAAGACGGTCGCCTAACCGGATACCAAAAGGGCTGATACTATCGCGGTAATTCGTTTCGAGATTAAAAAAACAGGTTGCCTGTTCCACGAAAGTATCGAAAGTGTCGTTCATCGGGAAGTCCGCTTCATTGCCCGGTAAACCTGCCCACCAAACCTGGGGCGCACCGTCGGTTTCCTGTTTGGCTGTGGCATCCATCTGCGCCATTGCGGAACCGACTAAATTTTTAAGGTCTTTAATTTTGGCTGCATCATCCGACCAGGCCAACACGTTAAAATGGGCTTTGACAGGTAAGCGTTGTTCTCCAATAGCTTCATTTAAGAAATCATTACAGGCATCCCGGCCAATTTCATTTTCCCTCGAATAAGCGGACAGGGATTGTAAACGCAATTTCTTTGCTTCTAAGCGCTTGATCGTCTTGCTGGCATCCTCAATGAAGATGTATTGGTTATAGATATGGTTGCAGTTGAGCAATTGGCCTAATGGACTGGCAAAGCCAATGCTGAATTTTGTTTTGTCGGTACTGTATTTATCATAATTAATACGGCTGCCGCATAGCGCGGGCAGGTCTTCGGCATCCGAAAGGGTGTACAACTCACAATGCTGGTCGCCAACTTTTATTTCGTCTTTTAAATGAATGTCCCTGATCACGGATTGCTGGCCGGGGTTCAACAAAAAGCAAAACTGCTCGATGATACCAGGCTTATTCGCCGTCCCTGCCAATTCATCATCATTCAGTCTGCGAAGCGAAATAAAACCACTGTCGGTCAGTATGCGTTCAAGCTGGCCTGTGCAATCCAGAAAATCCTTAAATAAGACAGGGTTAACGGTTTGTTGCGGAACGATGGATTTGCGCAGGATATTGCTGTAAACAGATGACGCTAACTTGCGGTCATTGGGCTTCTTGGTGAGGAATATATAACAGCGGTGCGCCAGGTATGGCCGTTCATTAAAAAATCTTTCACTCGAACGCGATAGGAAACTTTTATCGGTCTTTTCAAAATTTGTCTTATAAGCGGCTTCGGTAAACCAATCCTGTTTGTGAAAAATGCTGAATTGCGGCAATACCTTGATCGCTTTTAGCCAGGCCTGGTGGTAGGCTTCGTAGTCCCGGTCAGATAATGAAAATATATCCGGCAGCCCCGCTTCGTATGCGATAGTGATGTCGCCATGTGCCGATAGGATAGTAGCATTTTCTACTTTGCTCAATGGCCATATATCGGCCCCTCTTATTCCTCCGTTTGTTGATGCAAAACTGTTTCTGCTACTATTCATAATCTTGTTTTTAATTGGGTGAATAAGCGGCGGGAACTGAACCATAGGTATTTGGGCAGTTGTTTTTTGGCAAAATATTTCATCAGGCCATGTTCGCCGTATTTGTGGCTTAGCCGGAATACGATAAAGAACAGGGCTGTTCCTAAGCCTAAGATCACCGGCAGAATTATAAACAGGCTTAGGCCGCAGATGTACAACACCGCAAAACTGATCAATAGTGAAACAAGCCCTACCGCCAAATAAGCGATGTATTGCGCCCGCAAACCTTTAAATTCAATCGGCTTGTTAATGCCTTTGTTGATGTTATAGATGCTGCTCATAACCCGAAAAATGATTTGATTACAGTGGCTACCACAACTAAAAAAATACATGAACCGAACCAGGCTGCGGCAACCTTGTTAGTATCCGGTTCGCCGGCATTCCATTTGTTGAACACCTTGATGGCCCCTACTATGCCGACAACTGCGCCGATGGCATACATGAGGCTGCAACCTGTGTCAAAATACCCTTTGACCATTGTGGTTGCTTGTTGGATACCTGCATTCCCGTCCTGGGCCATTAAGGTTAAAGAGGAAAGAAGAAAGGCAAAAGTTAAGGCGATAGCAGAAGGCTTATAGGCGAAAGATGTATTATTGATTTTATTTTTCATGATTATTGATTTGAGATTGCACTGATTTTTAAAATGATTGCACTGATTGAATGGCTGGTTACTTATATCCATAGTTTATCCAATTCCTCGTTTGAAATTTCAAAGGCCAGATTTTCACGGATGTAATCGTTTAAGGCTTGTTGATTAGAAGTGTTCCTGATCTTAGGATACTTAGAGCTTACCAAACCAAACAGAGATATGAAATCTTCTTTGCCACCATGCTCTGTATCCAGGATATGAAAGATGCTTTTCAGTTCTTCCAACACATCAGGTATTAATCCTAACTGTATGTCTCTGTCGTCATGTTCAAATGCAGTTTCTTTCATATTCGGTGCAAAACCGAATTGCGACATACTTAGCCTGCTCATTCCTTCGGGCATGACTGGCTTGCCTATCAAAGTATCTTCATCGGCTAAAGGGTCATCTTCAAACTCTTCGTCCCATTCGTGAGTCAGGGGTTCAGGGGACGTGGCGGGAGTGTGGTTGCCGCTTAAAAAATCATTTAATTCTTTCCGGTAAAAGAGAAGAATAATCACAGCATACCATATGAGGGTAAGGATTAGGGCAGCGGTTAAAAACGCTTGCCATGTGAAATAGTGTAACATAATATTTTACTTTTGTCCCGCCGCTCCATTGCGGCAGGATTACAAAAGCAAAGGTTGTCCGGTTTCATATTTTTGGTTCGCAAGTAGTTCGGTACATGCGAACGATTTATTTTAAATCGTTGATTAAAAGTGCTTTTTAGCAGTTTGCTTTAATGTCATATCATCATCAATACGTTTCTGAATAGAATCGCCCATCTGTTCGATATACCGGGTAGGACTTGTTTTTTTACGGCTCCTGATATCCAAAAAATCACGGTATGCCCTGGATAAGTCAATCTGCATGTGCTTTTCCATAAAGCGGATGATGACCGAAATATCCGCATTGCCATTGTTTAACTGGCCGGTGAAATAGAGGCCATAAATTACTTCTACCAGGTTGATCTTGTCCCCCGTCCATTTTAATTCCGGCAGCTCTTTATGCTCTGTTGATGAATACCCGCTGAGAGGGTGCAGCGTATTAAGAGCCTTCACCAAGTAATCCTGTAACATTTCATAAGCTTTAATCTTAGAAAAAAGATAGTCGCAACTCGTCGCGAAATCAGGGTCGAGTTCATGGATTTCTGGCATAAGCACACTTTGAACGTCTGTACCACGCAGGAAATACAATGTATCCAGTTCGGTTGCACCTAACCTGTAATATTGATATTGAAAAGAGATGTGCTGAAAGAATCTTACTAAAGCTTTAAGTTCATCCCTGTAGAAGGATTTGAGGGATTCAGCATCGCCCGCAGGGACGTTGGTTTCTATGTTGTACCTTTCAAGATAATATATGTGAAGGCAGGAAAATCGGGGCTTGATTTTTTTAAAAAAATGTATTTCTTCTGTTTTGTCTAAAAACGGGTGTTCAAGAACATATGATTTTAACTTTTTTAAAGCTTGACTAATGAAACTTAGCAATAAGTTCATCTTTTTTTTCGGTTCTTTTTCATCCTGTCCAATTATTTCTAATTGGCTTTCGAGTTCATTATAGACTTCATCATAATAAGCATTTAACATACAGATTATCTATTAAGTAACTGGTGCTTTGCCTGTTACTTCTAAATAACATGACTAACAAAACCACATAAGTAATATTTATTCATACGCATGTATTAAGGATGGTATTGCTAACAATTTTATTAACTAAAATTTTCAGGCAATATGTACCGGCTTATTCAGTTAATTATAAGTAGAATATGTCAACCGTAAAGTAAAAGGTCTTAATTTGAACTGCGCTTGACAAATATCAAAATCGTTTTAACTGAAGTTTTTGCTTTATGGATGCCGATTTGCTATTACAAACACTTACATTCATTGCTCCGTTATCCGCCGGATTGCAGCAGGCTTTAGCAGGCTATATCACCGAAGATCATTATCCTAAAAAACATCTTTTACTTACTGAAGGCCAGACTGCAAAGAGGATCTACTTTATTAAAGAGGGATTTGCAAGGGCCTATTATTACACCAAAGAAGCTAAAGAATGTACTTCTTGGTTCATGGGCCAGGGAGATATAATGATTTCTATCTATAGCTTTTTAACCCAACAACCAGCAGTAGAAAACATTGAAATACTGGAATATAGCGTAATTCAGTCTATGTCATGGACTGATTTACAGGCTATCTATGCAGACTTTAAGGATTTCAATTATATAGGCAGGATAGTTACAGAGAAATATTATATACAAAGCGAAGAAAGATCAATTTTGCTTCGGACGCTTTCAGCAAAAGAACGGTACGAATTGCTTCTTAAATCTCACCCTGGTATTTTGAAAAAAGCATCACTGGGACAAGTTGCTTCTTACCTTGGAATAAGCCCTGAAACCCTAAGCAGGGTACGAGGTAAAAAAGGAATTTTGACATAAGTCAAAAATTAACCAATGCAAACCCGTTCTTAAAACAATGAAAAGCCATGAAAACAAAATTAATTTCCATGCTGCTCTTATTGAGTATTATTATTTCATGTAGAAAAGACCAGCAATCAAACAATTCAAATTCATCTTTAAACAAAGGCGATTCACTTCAAACCTTATCGCTTGCTCAGGTAAAAGATTGGTATTCACAAAATGCTCCTAATTCTGCATCAAGCAATCTAAATACCGCAGCTAACACAAGTGCTAAAAAAACGTTTTCCCTTGCTTCATTACCATTTACATGGGATAAGGTTCAATCAATCAATAATAAAAAGGGCAACTACTGGCTTGTTTATTTAGGCGGCCAACCCACTTTTAAAAATATAAAGCAAGGTTATCGTAAAATAGCTTTTATCAGGGATTCTACCGGAAAAATTCAAAGCAGGATTTTGGAAATAATTCCCGATGCGATTTATTTACAACGGAACTAAAAAGCTACCGCTGCTAATTTTACCGGCAGGGTATTTATCTACGACCAAAACTACAATTTACTTAGCGGTGAAGTTTATGGCAACGGGAAATTAATGGGTAAAATTAAACCCAAGCAAGCAACTACTACAAGCAATTCTTCAATTCGAACACTTGAAGTATCGATTCAGCAAGATTGTGAATGGTATGATGATAACTATATTGACGGCGATGGTGTAGTAACAATTTATTCCGAGTTAGACTGCACCACAACCATCTATGACGATGGCGGTGGTGGCGGCGGTGGTACAGGTAGCAGTTCAAGTGCTGCATCAGAACCATCTAACTTGCCCGATGAAAATAAGGATGCCGTTAATCCGAAAGATTTAATGAAGTGCTTTGGAAATATAACTGATCCAAATGCAACAATGACGGTAACTGTTTATGTTCAGGAACCGTGGCCAGGTACTTCTTTTGATATTGGGCCAAATAGTGTTGGTCACGTGGCAATCGGCCTTTCTAAATCAAGTGGAAACACTTCTATAACTCAAGTAGTTGGTTTTTACCCTAACGCGACAGGTTATGATAAACTTCATGCTCCCTCAAAAATTGTAGATAATGGTGGTGATCTGAACTATAATGTAAGTATCAGTTATACGGTTACCGCGAGCCAGTTTACCCAAATCACAAATTATGTAGCTAACCCTCCGGCAACTTATGATCTCAATACATTCAATTGTACCAATTTCGTGTACAGCGCATGTCACAGCGGTGGTATTACGTTGCCCGATCCGATAGGTGTTGTGGGGTTAAACGGTGCAACAATGTCTTTGGATAAAGCCATGACCCCAGCTCATTTGGGGGGCAGCATTGAAGATATGAAAGGCCAAAGTAATGTGAATACCACTGGTGGCTATTCTCCTAACAGTAAAGGGCCTTGTAATTAAATAACCTCAATTATGAAAAAGACACTGATCATTATCGCGGCAATTATTGTAATTAGTAACTTACCATTGTTTAACTTCTTTTTTCAGGAGAATTACACATATAGTAATATTGATGGCAGTTTTTATTACAATGAAGAAGGGGGCAAGGGAAAATCTTTTGAAGGATGTCAGCGTAAGTATGCCTACTTTTTGGAAACCCATCCCGATATTAAAAATAAAACGCTTTATAGAACCTTTACCATAAAGCCGTGGCGATTTTGGGAGTGGTATCAAATGATTTTTCACAATCAGCGATTTCGGTTGCCCTTTTTAGAAAGCAAAAACAATTAGCGATAATATTTTCTAACTTTAACATATCTAAAAGCAGGATTCTTCCTGCGATTGTGATAAAGTTTCCTCTAAAAATAAATCCCAAAGCTTTTAACAGATTGCTCGTCGCTGTTGTATATTTTAAGATTGAACAATTATATTACTTTAACTTTGTTCGGTTTTAATTTATGAATGACACTAAATCCATCAACCGGGGCATCAACTTAGAATACGCAACATTAGCATGGAATGTAGTTGGCGTAATCTTGTTGTCGATAATTGCACCGTCTACACACTCAGTGGCACTAATAGCTTTTGGCTTTGATACTTTACTTGAAATAGGTGCATCCACCGTGGTTATATGGGAATTATCAGGGAAGCCGGGAAGCCGTCAAAAAAAGGCATTAAAATATCTAAGCATAGCTTTCTTGTTTTTAGGTATTTACCTTAGCATACAAAGCAGCTATAATCTGTTATACCATGTTTTACCCCGGCAATCTGTGATAGGCATTTTTTGGTTGATCCTTACTTTTTTTGCGATGGTCTTATTGGCTGTTGGCAAATATAGAGTGGGCAAGAAAATTAATAATAGTGTACTATTAACGGAGGGCCGGGTAACTTTGGTTGACGCAGCTTTGGCTTTTGTTGTGTTAACGGGCTTTTTGGCAACAATCTTATTGGGTTGGTGGTGGTCAGATAGTATCGCAGGTTTGATGCTTATGCTATATTGCTTTTGGGAATCAAGACATGCCTGGAAAGAATCAAATGAACTTCCGTTATGATATATCTATATCTTGTAAGTGAGTAAAGCCGATAACCGCCTATCATAGTCAAATCTTTAAAAATAAGTTCCTCTGCGTTCTCTCCTTATTTGGCGGATGGTATCAACAGGGGTAGTTTTAGCTTTTCTGTATTTCTTATCAAAAATTTAAACAAAAACGCACATTTAATATTAAAGGAAATTTCTTTCAGTAATGATGTCGATCCTGATAAACGTAATTTTTGCTTTTGGCTGTATATGCACCTCGCGAAATACCACTTGATTGAAGAAACTTTAAAAACTGTTGATAGCTACCTAACCGCTTTTTCCTATGGTTATGAAGATGAAGTCCTAATAGGTGTTCGCGATAGTATTCAAAACGGTGAACTATTGCCTATTGGATAATTAAATTAACTCACCCTCCGGCAGACCATTTATATAGGTGTCAATAAATTTTAGGATCTTATCTATTACCCGCTCAACAATGATTTTACGATCAAGCAATTTTGGTTTCTCAACAAGGATGTCAAATACCTCGTCCCGTAAAGGCTTCCTTTCAGTAAAAAGGTAATTTCCGATGATCGTGTTTAGTTTTTCAGGAACCAAGCCTTCTTGTTCGCAAAGTTCAGTTAAGGCTTTTTGTTTTTCAGCATCTACAAAATTATCAAATGCCGCCGGTATGTCTTCGGCATCTTCAACTAACGGTAGGTTTTCGTTGATGAATTTCTCAATAAGTTCCTTTTTGGAACGCAACTGCACTTCGCCGGTTAACATATCAAGTATTGACTTACGCAAATTAGCTTGTTCATCAACTGTACCAAACCTTAGTTTAGTCAGCAGTTTTAAAATGTACAATACGTTGATTTCATCACGATGTATTAGTTCCAGTTCAAAATCAACGTCCTCTAAAATCGAAACCTTTTCTTTCGAGTTATCCGTTTTTACCTTGTCGTATAAATCGAGGTATTTACTTCGATAATCATTAAACGTTTGCTCGTCCATTGCCAGGTTATCAAAGCTAAAATCGGCAAATGTGGTCAAAATATTCATTACCCGCATCAGGTTACGGAACGCTTTTACAAAGGCTAATTCATGCTCCTCGTTTGTAAGGTCATTTACACTGTCAACAGTCGGTGCAATTTCATGTAGTAAATCAACGCCCTCATTAAACTCACTTACATAATCTTCAACAGGCTGAATGATAATTACATCTATCGCATCTTTATTTGAAAACAATGTTATTGCCTCATCGGTAGCAGCCTTTAGATTGCGAAACACAACAATGTTACCCTGTGATTTTTGTTCGTTCAGTATGCGATTAGTGCGTGAATATGCCTGTATTAAGCCGTGATACTTTAAATTTTTATCGACGTACAGGGTGTTCAATGTCTTGCTATCAAACCCGGTTAAGAACATATTTACCACAAGTAAAATGTCAATTTCCCGATTTTTGACCTTTTTAGCTATGTCATTATAATAATTGTAGAATGACTGGCTATCCTTTGTAGAGAATTTTGTACCGAACATTGCATTATAGTCGGCAATAAATTCGTCCAGTTTTTCCCGCGTATGCTTATTGATGGGGGCGCTATCATCAATTTCCAATTCAACATCCGGTATAAAGCCATTGGCATCCTTGTCATCTTCGTTCGTACCGTATGAAAATATAGTTGCTACTTTTAAATGGTGCTCGCCCGATACTTTCTTTGATTTTAAAAGGTCGTAATATTTTATCAGGGTATCCACGCTGCTAACGCAAAACATGCCAGTAAAAGCCTTGTTATGTGTTTTCCTATCGTGATTCTGTAAAATATAGTCGGTGATTTTATTTAACCGATCAGGTGATTCAAACAGTTCTTTTGTGTCAATATCCTCGACCTTAATATCCAAATTGTTGTTGCTGCCATCCTTTTGCTTGTAACGGCCTACGTACTCAACAGAGAACTTTAATACATTATCGTCTTTAATGGCATCGGTAATCACATATTTATGCAAGCAATCATCAAATAACTCTTTGGTGGTTCGTTTGCCCAATTCATTTTTGACGGCGTTATCTGCAAAGATCGGCGTTCCAGTAAATCCGAATAGTTGATGGTTATTGAAAAATGCCTTTATGCGGTTGGGGGTTTCACCAAACTGGCTGCGATGGCATTCATCAAAAATAAATACGATACGCTTATCTTGAAGCTTCTCCATCCGGCTCAAATAGCCAGCTTTGCTGATGGCAGTATTCAGTTTTTGAATGGTGGTAACGATAAGCTTAGTATCATCTGACAATTGCTTTACGAGTGCTTGTGTATTATCTGTACCGTCAATACTGCCTTTACTGAAGCTGTTAAACTCTTTGGTGGTTTGGTAATCAAGGTCTTTGCGATCTACGACAAAAACGACTTTATAAACCTGCGGGAGTTTAATGATAAGCTGACTGGCCTTAAATGAGGTAAGTGTTTTACCCGATCCAGTAGTGTGCCAAATATATCCGTTTTTTGTGGTTGTTTTAACACGGTCAATAATAGCCTCACTTGCATAATATTGATATGGCCGCAGTACCATCAGCATCTTTTGGACTTCGTTTAGTACTGTATATCGGGTTATCATTTTAGAGATATGGCAAGGCTCCAGGAACTCTTTGGTGAATTGCTCTAACTGGCTGATGATCTTATTTTCTTTATCCGACCAATAAAAGGTTTGCTTGAAAGACTGATGCGGGTTATTAGCGTAGTATTTAGTATTTACCCCATTACTGATCACAAATAATTGGATATACAGAAACAAACCATGCGATGAACCATAAGAATGCCGCTGGTAACGGTTAGTTTGGTTAAACGCCTCCTTTAACTCCAGGCCCCGGCGTTTTAACTCAACCTGCACTAAGGGCAGCCCATTTATCAATAAGGTAACATCGTAACGGTTTTTGTAAGCACCCTCCATGCTTACCTGACTGGTAACCTGAAACTGGTTTTGGCACCAATGCTCCTGGTTAATAAATTCTATATAGGCGCTCTCGCCATTGTCTTTGGTGTATTGTACTTTATCGCGCAGTATTTTGGCGCGCTCGAATAGGTTGCCTTTGTTAAGGTGGTTTAGAATTTTATCAAATTCTTTTTTGCTGATGTTAACTTGGTTATGTTTTTCTAATTGGGTTTTAAGATTGGCCAATAAAGCAGCTTCATCGGGTATGGAGACTACGGCATAACCCAAAGTATGTAATAGGGTAATTAAAGTATCTTCTAAAACCTGCTCGGGTTGTGCTGCCATGTTTAATTAAATAGTTGTTGTAGTAAGCCTTTTTTAAAGGTTTGTGCTTGTTGAAGTTTTGTATCTAATAATGCTATCTTTTTATCTATCGATGTTAAAAATTTGGCTATTGTTGTTTGTTCAACTATAGAAGGTATAGTAAATGAAAGATTAGACAAATCGTCTTTCACAAAACCTTTTATAGAAGTACCCTGAACAAACCCTAATAAATATTTTGTTTTTGCTTGAAGCAACAAGGCCAAAAATTTATAATTACAAACTTCTTCATTAACTATCAAATTTAAAAAATCTTGACTTGTGCAGACTGGAATTTCATTTACAGCGATTTTACCAACTCTAACACGGGCAACGATTAAGATACTTTTTGAAGGTATTATTTTCGTAGCAGATTGGTCGATAGCCTCTTTAGTAAGGTATCGCGTAATCTTTAACTTAAAAATATCTCCATCGGTCAAATCGGAACTTGATATCCAAGGAATAGTTCCATTCCAAAAACTTACATTCTTTGTTGATGGGGTGCCACCACCCATAAACTTTCCAAGTTCTCCCAATTTCTTTTCTTCCCAATCCGGGAAATCATTCCCATTATTATCTTTAAATCTTAATCGCCTAAACCGATATTTTTTAGTACCTTGTATCTCAATATTTATCCGTCGCTCCGTCGCTCCGTCGTATCGGCGTATCGGCGTATCGGCGTATCGGCGTCATCGGCGTCATCGGCAAATAAGCCTTGCATTAAGCCTTTTTTGTATTTTTTCAATTCTTCCAACTGCATTTCCATCAATTCAATCTTGTTGTCTATTGCTGTAAGAAAACCGGCTATTTTTTGTTGCTCTTCAATTGAAGGCAAGCGTATAATAATCTTAGCGACATTGGTTTTGGTAATACCAAGTACAGACGAACCAGTAGCCATAGTCATTATCTGATCGCGGATGCTATCTGCTTGCATCATATACCCTTTAAATCCTTTTGCTGTCTGGCCACTTAAATCTCTCGCAATATAAGTATGTAGACCCGCTACCACTTTTTCGCTGTTCAAGTCTATAATTTCAATCGATTTACCGACATCCTTATAGTCTTCGGATGCATCTGCAATTATCAAATCTCCTTCAATACAATAACTATCCTCAGATATTTTACTCAAATCCTCGTTTGAATTAATATATGGGACAATTTCGTTTTTTAAATGAAAGTTGGTTTTGAATTTGGTATGGATATCGCCATAATGAATATTTTTTACAACCCCATTTTCATAATTCAATAATTTTCTGGAAAGTGAGTTTGTAGCAAAAAAGTTAAAGGTTTCCCCAATTTTTTTAGCTTCCCAGGCATCTTTAAACTGCGGAAATCTTATTTTCTGAATTTTAATTTCTTTCATTTTAAAATGGGGTTTCAATTCCTAACTCAGCGCAAAAACTGGCTATCAATTTATCAACGTTTATCATTTCCGTACTCAAATCCTTTATTCCTTTTGCAGTAGTATCCAGGTCAATTACTTCCTCGTCTTCAAAAGTGTCCACGTAGCGGGGTATGTTCAGGTTATAATTGTTTTCGGTTATTTGCGCCAAAAGAGCAAGACAACTATATTTTTCTTCGACCTTTCGTTCTCGATAGGTGCTTATGATATGTTCTATATGCTCGGCACCCAAAAAATTTTGGTTTCCTACTTTATCAAAACTTTTACTGGCATCAATAAATAAAATATCATCCGGGTTTTCGCGACATTTTTTAAACACCAAAATGGCCGTAGGTATGCTGGTGCCAAAAAACATATTGGCAGGTAAACCTATAACCGCATCTAAAAAATTTCGGTCTTCTATCAAATACCGGCGTATGTGCGCCTCGGCACCACCCCTAAACAATACCCCATGCGCTATAACTACAGCCAGTGCACCGTTATCAGCAAGGTGGTGTATCATGTGCTGCACAAAAGCAAAGTCGGCTGTTGATTTTGGTGCCAGCTTACCGTACTGGCTAAAACGGTCGTCGCTCATGTGCAAGGGGCTGGCACTCCACTGTGCTGAAAATGGCGGATTGGCTACAATAGCCTCAAAACGTTCGTCAATATGTTGGGGAAACTCCAGTGTATTTTTCTGCCGTATATCAAACCTGCGGTAATGCACATCATGCAGTATCATGTTCATACGGCAAAGGTTGTACGTGGTTCGATTCAACTCCTGCCCGTAAAACTTGCCTACCTCGGTTACTTCTTTAGCTACCCGCAATAAAAGGGAGCCTGAACCGCAAGTAGGGTCGTAAACCGATTTTAGCTTACTTTTACCTGTCGTAACCAGTTTAGCCAATGCGATAGAAACAGGTTGAGGCGTATAAAACTCGCCTGCCGTTTTACCCGCTCCGCTGGCAAACTTACCGATCAGGTATTCGTACGCATCGCCCAATACATCCGAATTGGCAGCCTGTAAATTAAAATCAATTTTATCAAGATGTGCCAATACCTTAGCGATCAGGCTATTTTTGGCTGATTCGGTGCGCCCTAATTTAGTCGAGGTGAGGTCAAGGTCTTCAAACAGGTTATCAAACTCATCCTGGCTATCGGTACCCATTGTGCTTTGCTCAATATTGGTCAATATTTTAGCCAGGTCGCCTAAAATGAAATTACTCTTTAGATCGGCGTCCTCATCTTCGGCGGCAGCGTTACCCCGTTTGGCAATTTCGCTGAACAGTTCAGATGGTTTTAGATAGTAACCCAATTTAATTAGTGCTTCTTCTTTAATGGCCACTAAGTAGGCATCCCCATCTGCTGTGCCCTCCTTAATAGTTTCGTATTTTAAGCCATCTTGTTTTAATATCTCATTGGCATAGAGATACATTTTTTCGGACAGGTATTTATAGAAAATGAAACCCAATATATAATCCCGAAATTCATCAGCATCCATTTTACCCCGCAGGGTATTGGCTATATTCCATAATTGCTGTTCGAGTTGCTTCTTTTGATCTTCTGACATTCCTAATTAACAGGTTTGGTATGATTGACGAAGATAATAAATCCAAAGGCATATTGTAATTCAAAATTGCCCAGATGCAGTTGAAAGAAGGGATATAAAAATTCCATATAGTAGATGGTCCTTACTTATCATCATCAGCCGTTTACCCTACATAGACATTGTTTCACCACGGTCCTCGCCATTTTCTTTGGGCTTTTCTTCTTCCTCGTTAATATCTTCGGATGGTAGTTTTTCCGTTTCCTCCAAAATTTCTTTTGCCTTTAATATGGCAAGTTCTTCTTTGAACAGATCTGCAATATCTTGTTTAATCCTCAAGTAATTTTCTTGTATATCTTCCTCCGTTACTTTGCCTATAACCGGCAATGGCTTAAAGCGGTCTTCTTCAACTTTGATTGCCGCATGATCGTTTTGAATTTCGCTATGAAATACTTTGAGCTGTATTTTACAATCTGGATTATCCGACACGATGCCTACAAACTCGCCCGATGACAAAGCCGCAATCTTGGCAGCCGGTATAGCATAATCAAGTTGGGTAGCTTTAGTGGTTGAGGTATCACTACTATTAATCGTCATGCTGTTTTTGTCCTGTACAATCTTGCCAAAATTCTCTGATAAGGTTTTCGCCGTATCCCCGGTAACCTGCCCGCTAATGACATTACCGATTATGCCGGTAATCACATCCGCTTGTTCCGCTCCGTAATCCTTTTTAAGCTGGCTGAAATCTTGTACCGCTAAGGTCGTAGCTACTTTATTGCTTCTGGCCGTAGCGATCAGGCTATCAATGTTATTAAAATAAATAGTCGGGAACTCATCAAATATCAAACTGCATTTTTGCTGATTTTTCCGGTTCACCAGTTTAATCATGCGAGAGATATAAAGGGATAGTACCGCCCCATATATCTGCAATTTTTGCGGGTTATTTCCAATGCTGACTATTTTGGGTTCTTTGGGGTTATTAACGTCCAGTGTGAAATCATTGCCGGAAAGTACATAATACAATTGCGGAGAAGACAAACGTGCTAAGCCAATCTTGGCACTTGCGATCTGTCCCTCTAACTGTGCCGTTGCCTTGTTATGATAAGCGGAAATAAAGGGATTGATTAACACTTTTATTTCTTCCTCCTGTTCTAATATGGCAAACAGCCTATCATAATCAGCCTGCATCAATTCGATTACGTGTGGCAATGTGCAATATTTACCGTCCTGATATTTTTTTAAATACCAAATAATGGCCGTTAAAAAGTTTATCGGGCTTTCAACAAAGAAATCCCCCTGCTTTTTAATCCACTCCCTGTTTAGTCCTAACATAATGGTACGACTGGCCTCGGTTGCATCGGTTATATCTTCCATGCTTTGCGGGTCAAGGGGATTGCAACGGTGGGTACGGGTCAGGTCGTCAAAATTAATCACATAAAAGGCTGGTTTAATTGGATAAATCTTACTGTATTTCAGCAGCTTGTTATAAGCGATTTTAGTAAGGTCATCATATTTAAAATCATACAGGAACAAGGTAAATCCTTTTTTAATATGCTGGTCGATGATATGACGGATGACAAAGTAGCTTTTACCGGCTCCTGGCGTTCCTGCAACTAATATACCACGGAAAGGGTTAATGAAATTAATCCAGCTTTTGCGCTGCTTGCCCTTTAAATTATAAACAGCAGGCAGGTTAACGGAATATTCATTGTTCAATAATCTTTCCTCTTGCGGAAAGGTCTCATTTTCGGTATTGAAAATATCATTGTTCAGTTTGTCTTTCAGTAAGCGTGATAAATAAGTGCCGCCTGTCAGGATTAGAAGATAACCTATTCCAGTTAGTACTATATAAAAAATAGCAATCATTGCAGTTGATGTATGCAGATAAAAGCATAGCACACTGATGAAGTAGATTAACAGGCCCGTAATTAGATAGGCTGTAATAATCCGGTAATTAATTTTTTCATCCTTTTTGCCTTTAACGCCAACTAATGAAATGATTAAAAATAGCAGTGTAGCCAGTTTGGGTTTCCAAATGTTGCTGAACAGCCCTGTTTTGGCAATGTTGCCGATAATGCGGTCTGTTATTGGTGCTGTCCAGTGCCAGTGACTGAATGCCTGGTAACAGCAGATATAAAAATGGATAGCTAAAATAAAAATACTGATCAATCGGGTAAAGTCGATGATCTTACGTAGTCCTTGGGTATCTTCTCCTGTTTGCATAATGGTTAATTATAAAGATTGTTGTTGGTCTTGTTCCTGATCTTTGGTTTTCTTCTTTTTCTTCTTACCCGGTATGCCTGGTGTGCTGTCCGGTACGGTTTTACCGAATAAGCCTTTCAGGTATTGGTTTGGTTCTGGCGGTTTGAGGTAGCTTTTAACCGGATGCTCTTTTTTTAGGTAATTAGTATGTGGTTGTGGTTTTAAATAGGCTTTCTGTTCAGGCTTTAACAGTCTGTCTTTTGTAGCTAACCGTTCGGTGATTGCTTTGGCACTGTGGGATTTGCCCAGGTCGCTGCCGTTAAATACAGTTTTATTCTTATTGTCTATATACGTGATACCGTAAGTAAATCCCTGTTCGTTCTGCCGGAATAGAATATTAATATTTTGCTTTTGCAGTTCTGCAACAAGGGTAGCTTTAGTAATGCTTTCATACTTACTGAATACACCTTCGATACGTTCCTTTAAGTTATCACGGAAAGGCTTTCTTTTTTCGATGTTCTTTTCAAATTCCTTTTCAAGGTTGGCTAACGTGGGTTTGTCATAGATGGCGCTGGCCTTGATCGGTACACCAACCTGTTCACCCTTTTCATTGATGATACTATACATTAATCCTTTTTTCTGAAACATCAATGTAGTGTCCTTACCACGATTGGCAATCACGTTAAACTGTTTCAATATGGCGTTCATTTCGGGAAGTGAGGTAAATTTATAGGTACGGATAACGGCATTTACAATATTAGTGATGGTTCGTTTGGTCGGTGTTTTGCCGTAGAGTGCCTTTTCTATATCTGCCGGTTTAATGCCCAGGGCATTACTTAATTGCCTACCCTCTGCCTGTACCAAATTAAATTCTTTCTCCAGTTCTTTCCTTGCTATTTCGGATAATGTCCTGCCGATACCATGTATATCAATACGTTTTCCGTCTGCTTTCATATTGGTGGTTGCAATATGTAAATGAGGGTGTGCTGCATCTGCATGTTTGTAAACCAAGTAAGGCTGGTCGCCAAATCCTATCTTTTCCATATAGGATGCTGTGATCTGTTGCAATTGTTCATCGCTGAGTTTGTCCTGATTGTCAAAGTTCAGTGTGATATGCAAGGCATTGGTTTTTACCTTGCCATTTAACATAGTCAGGTTTTCAAAGCGGTGCAGTTTCTGTTCCAGGTTCATACTGGTAATGTCTGCGGCAAAGCCGCTGGCCATTAGCAGGCGTGCCTCATGTGCTGTTACCTTATTTTCGTTATAATGTAACATACCCCGGATACTTTTACCACTTATGATCTTGGTAACCATTTTTGTGCAAGCTGTGATATGATGATTAATAGCAGTTCAACCCGTTCCCCCACCTTTTTATACAGCTCTGCGGTTTTCAGCACATAGAAAGCCCTTTGTGATTCACTTCCGCTGATATGGAAACGGTGGGTTTGCTGGTTGATATTAACGCCGATAGCTTTCAGTTCTTTACGGATCAGCGCCATTTCTTCCATTGGCGCATTAAGGGAAATATCCCGGTAAAAGCAGTTGATCTTTTCTTTCGACAATATCTTGCGGGCGACTTCGCCCACGCTTTGGCAATCGCTTTCCTGCTGTAGTTTTTCCAGCCTTTTGAACACAGTGCCGGTAACTCTAACAATGATTGGATGGCTTAATATATCATCGGGGTTGGGAAGCTTTTTTCTTGGCATTTTGATACATCTTTTTAGAAAGTTCCAGACTTCACGAGTTCCGAGTGAAGTCCCCCGCTCAAGCGGGGCAAGATGTTTTCGTATACGAAAATACATCTTGCTGCATCCTGACGGATGCCGGAACTGACGTTCCGGACCTGCTGCGCAGTTTGGTTTGTACTTGATAAATATTGGTTAGTTCCTTTAAAATCCTTGGCAGTTATGGTCGGATTTAAAAATTGCCTTTGGGCTTTCGTTCCGGCAGATCAAGCGGAGTAAAGGAGCGTAATAGCTGGCGTATCCGCTGTCGCGGCTGCTGCCGGACGTTTCTGATTTTAGGGTAGTAGGTGCCGTTAAACTTACGGCCTTTGAGTTCGGGTATTGTCGGTATATTTTTCATGACTATCTGAATTGATAGCCAAAGATGAGATGGTTATTCTATTGAGGTTCGCAATAGGAGCGGTAGATGCGTGAAATAATTTATATGACGATTTACATAATCCACACAACCCAATATAAAATTAGACAAAGTTAACTTTCAGATACTTTTGGATCTTCTCTGTAAGATTTTTCATCTATCGAAAGCGTTTCAAAAATATTAAAACTCTTGGCTGCGTAGTTTTTAGTTAAACAATGACCGTCTTTCTCATAATAATACTCATCGAAAGGTATTGTTTCCAATGGAATAGGAAATTTGACAAAAGGGTTATGCCAAAGGCTAACCCGCGTATTGGATAATGTTAATATATCCATTCCCTTAAATAATAATACTGCGGATACTGAAGTGTTTCTTGGTCTGCTATCGCAATAAAAAAAACCCTTCTCCGCAAACCTTTTTGTTATTGCCCAGGCTGGGATGGCTCCCTTTCAGTTCCTGGTATTATATATTTTATTGCCTTCGATTGCGTTATTAATTGTGATATTGGGCCTGGCCGTTTATTTGAAATTTCAGGACATAACCAAATTAACACTCAATGGAATAGTAGCAGGATAATCGCTACTATTGCGCTGGAATTATTCCGGGAAACAGGGTTCAGGCTGGGTACGATGCCCGGTGACCTGCCGAGACTGATGGGCGTTGTGATGCTCAACCAGTTTGCTTCCGGCCCGGATAGCTTATCCGACCTTGCCGGTTGGTCGTATCATTTTTGGAACGGGGCAGCCTTTGGTATAATCTTCAGCCTGTTTATAGGTAAACCTAAAATTTGGTACGGGGCGATTTATGGCTTTCTGATCGGTGTGGGGTTTATGGTAACGCCGGTTGTTAAATCATTAGGCATTGGTCTTTTCGGGTTCGAATTTAAAGATGGCTTCCAGTTTGCTTTGACCGTAACAATTGCACATATTGCTTTCGGAAGCTTGCTTGCAATTGTTCTTATCCGTTTGAATAGAAATTTGCCTCCATTAATAAGTCTTATGAAAAGTTAGCCATGACAGCGTTTGGGATTTTTTTGATTTTTAAATTGATATTAATAACGATTTTTTATGAAAAAACTTATTGCTTTTATGAGCGTGCTTTCTATAATTTCTATGGCTGGTGCAAAAACAGAGCCGCCGACGTCCGAAAAAGGTATCGAGTTTTCAGGAACAAGCCTGGCTGTCGCCCTACAGACAGCCAAAGCGCAAAAAAAATTAATCTTTATCGACATCTATGCCACCTGGTGTGGGCCATGTATGCTGCTGAAATTAAAAACGTTCCCGAATAAAGACGCAGGACAATTCTTCAATGCCAACTTTGTAAACCTTTCCTTTGATGGAGAGAAAGGTGAAGGGCTCCAATTGTTCCAGGCTTACCAATTAAGGGCATTTCCGACGCTCATTATTTTGGATAGTGACGGCAAGCCGCTTTTGGCAGCAGAAGGTTACATGGATGCAAAAACACTCATTACCTTCGGTAATGCCGGGATCGACAAATTAAAAAGATAGCAAAACGGTTTTCAAAGTGTGGCTACATATTTTTCTACTGCGCTTCTTATTACAGTACAAGGGACGAGCAAAGGTTTATCGATTAATTCAACAAGTATAATATTGCCTTCAATCCTTATCCGTCCTTTAAACCTCATCCCTAAAAGATATAGCACAAAATCCCCACCTTTTTCGTCACCATTGTATTTTGCTCCAAACCGTTCGATCTCCTGAAGCGCGATCTGATAGACGGTATCGATGTCCCGTTTGGGATCTATTTTGAAATTACAACTCATTGGTTTTGCCGTTAAAGTATTTATTCGATACCAAAATTTACGGGCGCGGAAGGCTTTTTGGTATAGCTTTTGAATAGCCGGTCCCAAAAAGGAAAAACCGACCCATAGTTAGAATCTGTCTCTTTTTTTATCCGGGAGTGATGTGTCCGGTGCATCAGTGGTGAAATAAAAAGCCTCCTGTAGATATGATCCGCTTTTTCTGATAAGCGGATATTGGAATGATGGATCAGGATCACCGGAAAAAATAGGAATCCATAAACCAAAACACCCGTAGCAGTCAAGCCCAATACCGGGAAGAATGCCAATTTCATCAGCGATGACAGCAGCTGTTCCACCGGGTGAAACCGCAGGGTGGTGGTACTGTTCATCTGCTCGTCTCCGTGATGAAATTTGTGAAAACGCCAGAACAGTGGAGTGATGTGATTTATCCGGTGCCACCAGTACATGAGCAGGTCAATAAAAATGACCTGCAACATCAAATGAAGTGTCCGCGGAACAAAAAATAAGTTCAGCAGGCCGAAATGATGTGACTGCCCGGCAGTAAGCAGTTTTCCCAGAAAGTAACCGCCGCTAAATACGATAATTAAATTCAACGCTCCGGTCAGTATATTTACAAGATCGTGCCTTTTGTTCAATATCATTTTTCGCGCGGGAACGATATGTTCAGCGACATAAAGGCTGACAAACAAAACGGCTAACCCAAAAGTCTGAAAAAATTGAAGGTCAAATTTCATGTTGCTGATCAATATTACTTCTTTTTGTTTTCGCCTTGATCTTCACAAAGGTGGAATAGCCGCCATAGCATACCATCAACGCTAAAAAGATATATACCCAGGCCGGGATATGTTTGCCAACAATGATGAGATATAAATAGGCTGAAATAAAAAAAAAGCCCGTTAACATGGCTGGGAGCAAAAACGGTTTTTTCTTTCGGATACTATTAACCGTCCACGATAGCGAAACAAAGAAAAAAGGGATCGCGCCAACATATATTCCACCAAAAATAAATGGGTTAACATGGTATTGCTCACCAAGTCCCAGAAACCAATCCTTTATTGTATTCCACCATTCCATCAGCTAAAAATTTGATAGGCCTTTTGCAATAGCGCTTTTATCATGGGCGTCAGTCCCTCGGACATCAGGTCCGTGACCAGGCTTTGATTGATTCGGGAAGCGACAGGATAAGGATAAACCTTGTTAAAGATCGCTTTAACTGATAGCTTTGCTGAATTAGCCAAAATAAGCTCCTGGACAAGCTCCCCGGCATTTGGGGCGACCATTGTTCCGCCCAATAACTTTTGTTTCTTCAGGAAGCCCGTTTCGCTGACGAAGAGCACTAATTTGCCAAACCTGTAGTCGTCCACCACGGCGCGGTCATCGTCGGTAAAATCTTTTTCTAACCTACGGTATTCGATATGCTGTTCCTTCAACTGCCTTTCGCTCAAGCCGAATGTGGCCACTTCCGGATCGGTAAAAGTGACCCAGGACATATATTGGTTATTGAGTTTCTTTTTAAAAGGGGAAAATAGGTTATTCAGGATCAGGCGGGCGTGAAATTCCGCAGCATGGGAAAATTGAAGATCCCCTGCTACGTCGCCGCATACCAATACATCGTTATTGGTTGTTCTGAGGTAGTGGTCTATAACGATCCTGTTTCCTTCAACGGCTATTCCAGCTTCTGCGAGCTTTAAGGGTTCCAAAGACAATTCCCTGCCTATCGCCACAAAAACCGCATCAAAATGAACAGTTTCTGTCTTACCTGTGGTAGTTTCGACAATCGCCTCGGTAGCGGATGTGAACCGGTTAATTCGGGTATCCAGTAAGAACGGAATACCTTCTTTTTCCAGTTGTTTCAGTAATATAGCAGTAACTGCGGGATCGTCGTGCTCCAGTATCGACGTGGTTTTATGAACCACGGTAACTTTGCTGCCCAGGCGCGATAAGGCCTGCGCGATCTCCATTCCGATGGGGCCGCCGCCGATACACAGCAGGTTTTCCGGTAAGGTATCCAGGTGAAAGATGCTTTCATTATCAAAATACCTTACCTTTTCAACCCCCTCGATGGTTAATTTGCGGGGTTTAGAACCCGTGGCGATGACTATCTTCTTACCCGAATATACTTTACCTTCAACTTCGACCTGGTTTTTTCCTGCAAAACAAGCGTTACCCAAAGCGACAGTGATACTCTGATCCCGCAACCACTGCGCATTTTCATGTGCCCTGATCAAAGATTGCTTTGAGCGGATATAGCTGATGACCTTTTTAATGTCAACACGGCCGCTTATAGCTAAACCAAAATGCGCTGCTTCCCTTGCGTACCCGACCAACTTTGCGGTGTGGATCAATGCCTTGCTCGGTATACAGCCGTCATTCAGGCAATCCCCGCCAATAGCTGCATCCGACAGGGAGATCATCAGCACTTTAAAGCCCGCCTGGTTCATAAAGAGCCCTACGCTCAAACCACCGGAACCTGCGCCGATCACGATGATAACGAATTCATGTTTTGCCATATTCCGGGAGTTAGAGTTTATCCTGACAAATCAGTTTTTTGTAGGTGCTGACCAATTTTTGCTGTGAAAAACCAATACGGTAAAGAAGGTAGATGAAAAAGAAAATACCCTGCGTTTTATAGATACCGTTTTCGAGGTATTTCCGCGCAGAAGTAGTCACTGCCTTTTTGATCACTTTAAAACGGATGATTTTTCGTAACCGTTTGATCAGTTCCTGATCTTCGAGCACGATGTGCTGCTCGCAGAAACCAACGGCTTTTTCAAACGCCACTTTAGTGACGAATAGGCTCTGATCCCCGAAACGTAGGGCATTCACATCGAAACGGGTAAACCAGCAGTTTGCTTTCAGGAACCAATGTGAATGATCGAAAGCTAACATAAAACATCCCGCATCATACCCCTGGGCTGTGGCTTTAATAATATCGGTCAAGAAGCCTTCCGGCGGAACAGTGTCGGCGTGTAGAAAATAGAGTATATAGCCTTTCGCGATCGCTGCACCGGCGTTCATCTGGGCGGCACGCCCTTTCCTTTTGGACAGCGAAACGGTGGCCCCGCTATCGTTTGCCAGTTGCATCGTTTGATCCGTACTTCCACCATCCGAAACGATGATTTCGACGTCACCATTAGCCGTAATATCCTTTAACCTGCCGATAGTTCCTGCGATCTGACCTGCTTCGTTATAAGTCGGTATGATGATACTGATCATAGTTTAGCCGGTATGTCGGTTTTCAACAGGTCCTTTTCTGATTTTTTTCCAATATCCATAATAACCTCGAAATAAGACTAAAGTTTATTATCTGCTTATGTTCCTTAGCGTTTTGGGACCCTGCATGAGCCAAACAAACAAGTATTAAATATACCCTGGTAAAGAAAAAGGGCGCTCAATATGCCCAGTATCCAGTCTCTGTCCATTATTGCGGTAATCAGAAAGTATATTCCTGCCGCAACATAAATTACCTGCCTGAAATTAATGCCGGTAATTCTTTTTAAAATGACCTGATTATCCATGTTTATTCCTTTTATTATTCCTGTTTGGTGGAAAGTCCCAACACAAGTCCGTAAACCAGGTGCCCCATTAACGTACCCATAACCATTTTTAACGCATCCGGCGAGTTCGCCGAAAATATGCCCATGCCCATCATTGGCATTACCATCAGTTGCATCAGCATCCAGGGCAAAACCGCAAACAACATCCCTTTCAAAGCCGGGCTTAAGCTGAATCTGTCCCTTACCAAAAAAACATAAACCATTGCCCAGATGATCCCGATCATTATGTGCATCCCCCAACCGGCCCATACGGGTATTCCCATAAAACCGGCCATCATATTGCCGATCTTCATATCGGGCATACCCATCATTGGTGCAATGAGCATGAGCATCGTCATTATCGCCGTAGCGATTATTCCGCCTATTAAGGCTTGTTTTAATTTTTTGGAATCCATCATGTTTTGTTTTAAAGGGTTAACCTGTTATGGCTAACCCTGATAATTGACCAATTAGTTAATCGTATTATCCTTTGGCGAGTGCGGCCATAAATACCGCTTTTATTTTGTCGTCGCTTTCTGCAAGGCTTACTTCAGAGATCAATTTTTTTGATTTGGCGTCGATAAAATACAAAGTGCCGGTTCCTGTATTCTTCTTTGCAAATGAAGCCACTCCGACCTTTTCGAGCATTGGTAACGATGCGGCTTTGGACTTATCGTCTGAAAGGTCGTTCATCACAATCTGCACGTCTTTGTTCTGCATAGCCATCGGCATAATGTCTTTTTCAAAACGTGGCCCGTTCGCCTGGCATACCGGGCACCATGAAGCTTTGTTAACGAGGGCGATAACTTTTGCATTTTGCGCGAACCCGGAGATCGCAATACCCATAAACAGCATCGAGGCAACTACTAACTTTTTCATTTTTTTTGATTTAAGTGAATTATTTGGTTAATGTGACCGAATAGTTGCAGCAATTGGCGAAACCTGACAAAATATTTTAAAATTTTCCTCAATTGTCTGCTGGATATTTCACAGTTGTGGTTGGCTGATTTGTCTTTGCGGTGAAAACTAATAGAGGTTGCCATTTAGGTCTAAGGTATCAAAGTACCTATCAGACGTTGTTGCTTACTGAAAAACCCCGTGGAGTACACTTTGATTTTTACGTCCTTCAAATAATTCTTTTATGTCCGTTATTTAGAACGGCAACTGGCGTGATTGCTGAGGAAGATTAGGCACCGCTCCAAAGCCGGCGGAATAAGAATGAACCGCGTCATTTTGGCGGTGATCACATGCTTCCCCGAAATGAATTTCTTTGTTGTACCGAAAGGCAATAGGGAACCCCTTCTCCTGATGACAGGCTACAATACTGAGTTTTCCCAATTGAAAGATATCTGCTTATTCCATAACCATCACTGAAAGGGCAGGAATAGTTTGATCATTTTCATGGCTGAAATTTTAGCACTTTAACTGCAACAGGAACTACCAGCCTGGATGGAGGGGCACTTAACAGTACCGTAGCTGCAAAAAACACAACAATCGCCGACTAAAGGTTTTAGCCGGGTTGTGCAACCTTCACATTCATAGAAGTACTGACAGGCATCTGTCGGCATTATTTCTTCTTTTTTAAACCCGCAATGTGGACAGGTGATTGTAGATCGTAACTGAATTTCTTTTACCATGTCTATTTCATTTGTGTGCCGGTTACCTGATAACCTAATTTGCCGATTTTGTTTTTAAACTGTCCACGGAAACTTTTTGAGAATTAAAGCCGATATTGGTATTTGCCTTTTCAAAAGAGGTGTTTACTTTAACCACGCCCGCAACCTGGGATAAATTACCATCGATATGTTTCGTACAGTCGGCGCATCCCATTCCCCGTATCTTGAATTGAACCCACTTCAATTGACTTTGCTGGTTTACGCTTATCTCGCTTTGTTTGGGCTTTGCATACAGCATGGACGAATAATATGGAAATGCAACCAGTAAGCCGGATATTAAAGTTACCAGCAATAAAAAATTTCTTGTTCTCCAGAATGATGGTTTTTGCACTTCGCAGCAATCCATCTCTTTTGCGGATCTGCCAAACAATTCCTGGTACCAAACCAATGCAAAGGCGATTACTGTCAAACCTATCAAATAAGGCCGGGCAAGCTCGATCCACGAAAACGAGGAGGCAACGCCGCTAATACCGCCTAAAATGGCAACAATTGGTCCGATGCAACATAGAGAAGCTGTGAATGCTGCGATGATTCCAGGCAGCCAGCTTTTATTGATCACCTTACTAATCATATTGTTTCTTTTACTTTCTTGGTTAATAATAGATTCAAATAACGGTTGCACTGTTTATTCTTTTGGTAAATTCAAAAGAATACGGTCTATTAGCTCCTTGTTATCGACTTCCGGTACAAGTTCCGGGAAGGCTTCACCGATACGATATTTAAGTAAATTATCGATCAGTAGGCTTTGTTTCTGGTAAGCTTTACAGCCATCGCACATGGCGGTATGCATCCGCAACCTAAATTTTTCCTTTTGGGAAAGGCCCGTAAGGGACTGTTTTTCCATTAGCCCTGTTGCCTTTTTACAGGACAACATGAGCCAGTTCATTAATTTCATCATGATCTACGCTCTAAACCAATTTATTTCAAGGCATTTTCTCAACTGTAATTTAACCCTGTGTAATATCTGCCAAAAATTAGTTGGCGCGATATCCAATTCCTGACAAATGAGTTCGCCTTTTTTTTGTTCAATATATTTTAAGTTGACTGCCGAACGCCAATGCTCTGGTAATTTCCCAAGGCAGGAAGTTAAAACCTGATTAAACTCAACATCGTCCAGTAAATGCCTTTCATCTGCCTGCCAGGATAAAGGCTTTTCGCTATCTTTCCAGCGATCGTTGTTATCGAATAAGCGGTCGAAAATACCTGCGTCCTTTGCCGCTGTGGCACGAGCCATATCGACCTCTATTAGCTTGTATTTTTTTCGAAAATAGGCTGTGATCTTGTTATTCAATATCGCGAATAACCACGTTTTGGGGCTGCTTTCTCCCCTGAATCCGGTAATTTGCTGATGCGCCGTTAGAAAGGTGTCCTGTACAAGATCTTCTGCTATTTCTTTGTTTGACGTCTTGAACAATGCCCAGCTATACAGGCTGCCGGTGTATAGCCTTACCCAGGATTCAAAAAGTACCGGCGCACTGATAGTATCACTTTTGGCGTCCATAATTAACATTGAGTATAAGATACCCCTGAACAAAAGTATTGATTAAATACACCCAATCAAACCACAGTCGGTAAAAAACTCATGGGTTTCGGCTTTATGGGTATTTATCCTTGATGGAGGGTAAACCCATTTCATGCGTAAATACGGCAGGGAACACTTCAAACAGTGGTATGCAATTCGGCTGGTAGCTAAATTAGTGTCACATACAACATTGCAAGTCAGTGAGAAATTAATTACTTTGGGTTGCCCTCGAATGTGGACATATCAACTGTGTGGTAAAGTAAGTTTCAGATTTATCTACACACTTAGAATTCAGAATCGCCACTAAAATATTTGTATTCAGAATTGAATTTTATTGGGTAATTCTATCAAAGAAATATTCAATTTCTCGAATTATTTCTTCTACTGTTGCTCGTCTGTTCTCTTCTTCCAAAGTTTCAAATGTGTTATTGGGCTTATAAATTCAGCATCGGATAATACAGGAATTATCCAGTTATTAAGCATATCTCTGACCAAACCAGAACGACGACACGAAGACCGCTCTAAAAAGTCAAATAAAGATTCTTTACTTCTTAGCGACGCTGCATCAGTTCGGATATAATCTTTAAATAACATTGAGCTATGGGTTTCGTTGTTCTAACCTGGCTAATAAATATCTCGAAAATACCATACAAATATGGTATCTGAATGTGCAATCTTCTTCATCTGACAAACTTGGGTGTGAACCTTCGGGATGTAACCTTTTCCATAACCCATTAACAAACGGCGTATCGCAGGCAGGATGTTTTACTTCGTTCAGGGCAATAGATAAAAATGGGGGCTTAACTGTATTGGATAAAACGCTAATAACTACAGTGGCGGATGTAACTACATTTGCAGGTGTAAGCTTTTTTGAAATTTCTATCAAAAGTGATTCTATAAATGTTCTGAATTGGGAATTTGCGCCGGCCCAATTACTGTCTGTGTGGTTTTGGATGGCTTGATTTAAATGTCCTTCAGTAATGCCAAAATTATATTTTCGTAATAACCTGAACAATTCATTTTCAACTTGTGCAGCTTCTAATTCAACGGGGATCAAGTTTCTGATAGTCCTTCCCTTAGTTATTAATCCGTCCTGTTTCAGAAGATTAGCAAATTCTGAATATGTATTTGAAAATAGGTCTTCATAGTTTGGTTAGACTTCGGGTTCTCCAAAATCTGCGACAGGGGCTGCTCTTTCAGGATTTTTATTATAGAAATCATCGAGTACATATTGCAAAACGTCTTCTTCAAATGTCTTTCCAAGAGGCCCCGCGGCTTTTCCCTGTGTTTTTAATTTTTCAAAAAGCACATTTGCTTTATTACCTCTCGATGGAACATTGCCGTTTGCATCATTTGGGACATTAACACCGAATACAATGAGCAATCTATCCAATCCTATTGTAGGATAATTTTCGATTATGCTAATCAAATTTAATTTGGTTCTGATTGATAGCATATTTTTATATTAAAGGTTCAAATCGATTGTAGCAATGTATTAAGTCATATCTGGGACGATATGTAATTGCCAAGATTTGTAAATATAAATATTTCTCTCGCAACTCACGCCATTCTTGCGTGTGCAAAGATTCCAGACATCGCAAATTTACCTCTTAGCAAAGCGAAGGGGTAAGAAATGGTAAAGGAGAAACGTTCGGTGACACCGGAAAAAGCGATAGAGATTCTTAAAAAACATGGCACAATTGTTACACTGGAAGAAGTAAAACTAATTTTGGATTTTATGTATAAATTTGGTAAATTGGCGATAGATCAACAAGTTAACTTATTGGAAATCAAGAATAAAAAAGTTTAGCTGGTGTTGCGTTTAAATAATTTTATTGAAATAGGCGCTTGTTAAATACTAAAAAAAATAGTAAGTTAGTGGCATGGAAGAGCGATTCAAGAGCCTGTCATTATTTGAATTTCAGG
>JAABUY010000802.1_pt1 | contig 49350 bp, 64 predicted proteins | sample 5560271 | NCBI WGS metagenome assembly JAABUY01 (sample SAMN10711886, study PRJNA513374) | rock metagenome | isolation source: Antarctica rocks | place: Antarctica: Victoria Land, University Valley | reverse complement strand
TATTCAGATTTATAGAAATAAGTGTTTAGTTGTGATTTTAACATCAAAATGCTGTTGTTTGAGCTTGATTTTGAAGAAGTTTCAAAAAAAAAGTTGCGTGAGTGCTGGAGCCAACTTTGTAGGATCTGCTGTATGCAATTCACGCAGTTGCCTAGACTGATTTGATCAAATATCTACCTTACGGACTTTCACTTCACCCTTGGCAACGAATCTCACTTTCTGAGTAGTCCAAAGATGCTTCAGTCTTGAACATTTCGGTGAAGTAGTCGGCCTTTACTCATCATCATGACGGGCGCCATCCCTCCAAACCCCACTTCACAGAGCGTGTCAGCGCTTCTGCCGAAGCTGCAAGATGCAGACTCCGACTTTCGCTACATGTCGCTCAACGACCTCTTTAATATTCTGAGTATTGGGCATCAAGGTTTCCTTCAGAATGACTACGCCACTTGTGCAAAGACTGTCGACGGGCTTCTGAAAACATTAGACGACCAGAACGGCGAGGTCCAGAATCTTGCCATCAAGTGGTATCATACCCAAAAGTCCCCTACTCCCACGGGCTTTTGCAGGGCTGACCATTAGCTACTGGCAGTTTAGGACCGTTGGTGCTCAAAGTACCTGCAGAGATACTGCCGCACCTCATAGAGAAATTGTCAACTCTCACCATCCAAAACTCTGTTGACAACTCTATCACTGCCACCGCCCTCCGAACTGTCGTGACAAGCTTCCCACGTCCGATACCTGGATTGCCTCCCTCAAAGGCATGCCAGGATGCGTACTCCGCGATCAGCAAAGTTCTCATTCCTCGATTGGTTGGTTACGTAGTCATTCCACATGGCATCAAGAATCTTCCGCTACCACCACGCGGTTTGCTTCAGGCTGATCCCGAGAGCGGGATAGATAGCGATGCTATTGATGTTCTGACGGAAGTCGCCAGATGCTTTGGACCCATGCTTCAGGAGTTGGAGGTTCGGGCTTTGCAGAAGACATTGACTGAAATCCTAGACGATATCAAGGCGGGTTCCGTGGTCAAGAAAAAGACTGTGGTGGCAATATCCATTCTAGCAGCCTATTTCTCCGACGGATTACTCAGCGCCTTTGTCTCCGAGCTCATCGAGAGCTTCCGAAGTGCACACCTGACGATAGCCAAGCGTCGGCTACTCGTCACCACAGGGGGGTCCTTGGCTAGATCTATTCCGCAAAAGTTCGGCCCGTACTTGAAAACGATGGCGCCCTTTGTGCTGAGTGTCCTCAGCGAACAAGAACTGGAGGATGCTATGGAAGATGTGGCGAATGCTGGCGAATCTAATCCCCAAGTTGAAGAACTCCGAGAGGCTGCCTTGGTAGCTTTAGAAGGGTTTCTTGCCTCCTGTAGTCATGATATGCGACCCTACACACGAGACTCGATCGACGCTGCGCTCCGCTATGTCAAGTACGATCCTAACGTAGCCAATGAAGACGACGAAGAAATGAGCGGGATACAGAATCTTGATGATGATGATGACTTCGAAGGAAACCAAGGTGAGGAAGAAGATGAGGATTTTGAGGAAGAGGATGCAATCAGTGACGACGATGACGTGAGTTGGAAGGTACGACGCTGTGCGGCGAAAGTCATCTACACCATCATATCTACAAGAGGAAGCGGTGATCTTTTGGAGGACGGGACGCTGTATCTAAAGATCGCTCCTGTGCTTGTTAGTCGCTTCAAGGAGCGCGAGGAGAACGTAAGGCTGGAGATCTTAGCGACACTGGGCAGTCTGGTCCGCAAGACTGGGGAGAACTTGGAGCTTTCTACAACCACCTTCATCGAGAACAATGCTCACTCGGGCTTCAATATACCTCTATCTCGTAAGCGGAGAAGAGGCGGCAGCGACGCGAGCATGTTTGACACGCAGGCTGCCGTGTCTCTTTCGGCCGGTGCTACCTCGCCAGTAACACCTTCTTCCCCAAATTCAGGTCCTCGCGCCGATCTTGCGAAACTGAGCCCCGTACTTTTAGACGGAATTGCAAAACTCCTCAAGGGTAGCTCCAGTCACACCAAGCAAGCTGTCGTGTCTCTATTGAAGGATGTGGTTAAGGTTCAGCATGGCGGTATCTCGGAATATCTCAATCGGATCATTGGTCCCCTGATTGACGCCATTGAGACGTTAAATACCCATACCGGTGGCTCCACTGCGGTTCCGACTGGCACTGTCGGAAGTGCAACAGGCAGTAATCTCCGAACCGAGTCGTTGGCACTTGTGAGCACCATAGTCGAGACCCATACATCAAGCGTACTGTTACCGTATTTCGACAGAGTCGTCCCTGGTGTGGTGAGTGCTGTCCAGGATAAGTATTACAAGGTGTCAAGTGAAGCACTTGGTGTGGCTGAGCAATTAGTAAAAGCCATCACACCGCCTCGGTCATCATTCGTGGATGAAAAGCATCGAGCGCTTCTCGGGAACCTTTACCAAGCCATTCTGGATCGGGTCACAGCTAACGACGCCGATCTTGAGGTTCGACAGCGAGCGATTCATGCCCTTGGCGTGTTGTTGGCACGTACCTCCGGACAAGCAGGTGCTAGACTTATTCCGTTGCCAGAACGAATAAGTGCCCTGGATATTCTGCGCGACCGTCTGAACAATGAAATAACCCGTCTCTCTGCCGTCAGGGCCATTGACACCGTGGCTGCTCTAGCGTCGGACAAGAAAGACTTCAAGCCTGTGTGGGTTCGAACCGTGTCTCTAGAGCTTGGTGCGCAGCTACGCAAGGCCGACCGAACACTCCGAGGCACAAGTCTAGGGGCCTTGAAGAACTTGACGGTGAATCCAGCCGGACATGCCAATCTGGATGATAAGACGACTCTCGCTTTGGTTGACGTACTGATCCCTGTTCTGAACACTAACGACCTGCACCTGCTTGGTCTTGCTCTCGTTATCCTTGCCAGATTAGTGCAGGGGAACGCGAAGATAGTGGTTAATGGCGAGTTGAACACGGCTCTATGTGCTGTCGTCCTCGCCCCTTTGAGCGGGGCTGTCTTAGATGCGTTTCTTATCTTACTCAGGTCTATTGGGGAGTATGGTGTTGGAAAGCCTTTGATGCAAGGCTTACTAAAAGAAGTCGGCGTTGCTGGAGACCCTGCCGTGGTCGGGAAAGCGATTGCGAACCTCCTAGTTTCTGGAGGCTCTTCGGTCGGTGTCAGCGTTGATGATTTTATTGCTGAACTTCGGACCGCTCAAGATGATCAGCGGAAATGTCTTGCATTGTCTGTTTTGGGGGAAGGTGGCTTGCGCATGGGCGAGTCATCCCCATTACGGCCGGCGTTGTTCATGTCCCATTTTAAGTCGAAGTCGGATCTTGTACCACTGGCCGCTGCCGTTGCGCTCGGGCGTGCAGGAGCAGGCAATGTTGGCAAATTCCTTCCTGTCATCCTTACAGCCATGGACGATGGGAGCAATTCGCAATACCTGCTGTTACACTCGATCAAGGAGATTTTGCAATATTCTAATGACACTCACGCAAGTGTGACGAGGCACTCACAACAGCTTTGGGATAAGCTTCTTGCCGCTTCGCAAACGGAAGATAACAGGGCAGTAGGCGCTGAATGCCTGGGTCGACTGACAATGGTCGATCCTAAAACTTACCTTCCATTGTTGAAAGTGAGTGATGCCGAGACTCGGCTCCGTTTATGCTAACCTATCCTTCCTTCCAGGACTATCTGCAAAATCCCAGCGCGTCAGTGCGTGGAATGGTGATTCAAGCCATGCGGTACACGTTTGCAGACAGTGACGAGACCTTCGACTACGTTCTGAAGCCAGTCGTCATTGGTACGCTTACGACTATGTTGAACGACTCGGACTTGGAGAATCGACGCCTAGCATTGACTGCTCTGAACTCGGCCACACATAACAAGCCAGAAATCATTTTACCGCACTTACATCAACTACTACCGCTAGTGATGAAGGAATCCGTGGTTCGACCAGAGCTTGTGCGTGAGGTTCAGATGGGCCCTTTCAAGCACAAAGTCGACGACGGACTTGAGGTTCGCAAGGTAAATCTTGAACACACCACCACGCAATGTCGACCGATCAATACTGAATACGTGTATAGAGTGCCTATGAGACTCTTTACGCGCTTCTGGAGAATGCCTTCTCCCGCATCAACATCGTTGACTTCTTCGATCGAGTCGTTGCCGGGCTCGGAGATGAGCACGATATCCGCGTGCTATGTAACCTCATGTTGACGAAGCTTATCATCTTGAACCCTGAAGAGACTGTACGGCGACTGGATGCAATCGCGGAACGGTTTCGAGCCATTTTGTCCTTTAAACCGAAAGAAAACGCAGTGAAGCAGGAAATCGAAAAGGCTCACGAGGCTTCGAAAGGGGTTCTAAAAGTCTCTGTGCAACTAAACAACGCCTTCCCCGCCGCAGTCGGGCCTGCGGCTTCTGGGCAACATCAGACATGGAAGAGCTACTGGGAGTGGGTAAAGAAGGATTACAATACTCAAATTCATTCGATCGAGCAGGAAGTCCGGAGTCAAAGGATCTAAGAGAAAAAGTCCAAGGTCTACATGTTTCTCGGAAATGGGGACGACGAAGACCATGGTCAGCGTGCATTGTCTGCATTTGGGTGCATGATGAATGCGTAGGAGCGTTGCATAGCTCATATAATATTCAACTCACAGCAAAATGTGTCATGTGTCCGTTCCCACCCCTATCAATTGAACTCATCAAAGAGCAATCAACAAGCTTTGTGACATCCAACTGTGTGTCCAGTATAGGATGCGTGCGGAGACCAATTATTCATGTCAGATAGGCAACGAGTTGAAGGCAATAGCTCGCGATGAAAGGCAGGTCCAACAACCTGGTGCCCGCCATGACTAATCTTTATCAGCTTGGACGGTGTGATCGTCTATTCGAGACGAGCAGGGAGCATGACTGGCTCTGAGATCTCATATATGAACGGACTCAACTACACCCCAGTGCGTTGGACAGAAGGGGCATCCAAAAGACTAATCTTATTGCCATCGTCACGAAAACTCCACTCTATTTGGGGAATCAGTGTTAGAGCCACGAGCACACGATCTCTCTTATTGGAGGATACCTGTGACTGGTATAAGGCTTGGTTCGAGCTAAGAAGCCCTAAATTTAAAGGTATCTATACGATCACCGATTTGACTAACACTCAAGGGCTTCAAAACACCCGTCTTCATTGATGCAGTCCTATGTAATTTGAGGACTTTGAATACCTGACAGCAAATCCCTTCAACATGTTTTTGATTTTGATTTCCCCAAGAGCTTTTGACACATCTGGATGGGACATATAAGTCATGATCTCGGTCAACGATGTTGTCGTCTTTCCGAGTCCATTGAACATCTCCCACCAAAGTGTTTCAAGGTCTAGAGCATCGAAATTGCAGACAGTTAGTCGTCTCTCTCGCCATCCTTCCCCAACGGAAAGAAGTATGGGTCAATAGCCAACAAGGAGCGTTTCTCACCAAACAGAGGACCTACCACAGGATTTGGGCGGCCATGTAAGTGCCCTACGCCACCTCCGCTCCGCCTATCGTCCTCTTGACTCTCAACTAACATCCTGGTTCAACTGAAAGTCGGTAGGGCGTGGGATCTTACAATCACCGGACGAGGATCGAGCGATGGGTATGTCTCGATCATGCATTTAGTCCGCAGAAACTCTCTCGCGACAGTGGTGTACTCACGATGTCAAGCCCCATGGTGGGTAGCGCTGGAAGTTGACTAAGCAAGGTGCGAGGCTCTGGGACACGCCCAGAACTTCCCTCTATATCGAGGCCATGGCAGGGGAAGACGCCACTACGATGATACAGAGGCAGAAAGTCCCTCTCATCGTCACCACCAACAAAGTCATGGTCATGGCCATGACTACGACCATGGCCACCATCGCGAGGACAGAGCAAGGCGTGATCGGCTTGAACGACAGCGCCGTTACCGCCGCCATTGCCGCCAGCACAAAGAGGGTGCGATGCGGGAGGCGTATATCCACGACACCACATCTTCGCCGATAAGAATTAGCCCATCGAGAGCACCCCAACATCATAGGGACCAGGAATTGGCAGCTTGGGAGCACCAGCCAGGTAAACTTCTACCCGGGCTTCTTGTCCTGCCTGGCAAGATACTTATATCGCACCCAACTATGTCGACGCAACCATGAGTGTCGTCAACAGCGCCATCGCTGCGAACAATGACCTCCCCCTTAAGAGTATAACCGAGGTAAGCACACATCCTCTCGCTGTCTGCATAAAGTCTCCAACGTCCACAGCTCAGCCCGCATTTCCTCTCCGACGACACTTCAACGAATACAGCCTCGACCACCGTGATTCCTTCACGCACCGTCCGTCCCGCCGCCACCTGTTCCCCCTTCTCGACATCATAGCCTAGCTGACGCACCCGCACCTCCACCCAACCATGCGCCTTCCCGTTCTTTCGACGACTGCGGTCTCGACGATAGCGACCTCTTCAATCCCCACCGTCAAGGTCCGCTTTCACCATATCCACGTCCCTGGCCAGCTCGCCCCCCTCTCCGCCACCAAGCCCTAGCTCACGCTCTCGCGCCTGCACCTGCCCACCTGCCCGCCGCCGTGGTGCACGTTCTCACGATTCTGATTTCTCAAACCTTCTCCGAGAGGGATGTTACTTCGTGCCATTAACAGGGTACATTCTATCACCTTATAATATTACCTGGTAATGCAACTTCGGGCCGCCGGGGTTCAAGGCAGTGCAGATGCTTTACCTTACCGATACGACCTCGGGATAATAATAATCCGGTCCATGTAGTCAATCAACGTCGGACTGTCCTGTCACGAGTCATGTACTGTACCTTACCTACCTTAGTCACGCGGCTCGAACTGTTTGCAGGTGACTGAACCTGAATCCTACCGTACCTACCTTAAGTGTACAATTCTCGGTTCTCTCATCTCACGCGGAACCGACAGTTTGGGTCTGGTACTCGGGCATTTGCACAATCTCGATGTGAGGAGAGAGAAGTGAGAAGAGAGTTTTAACCTTAGCAGCTTATCTGATCGGCACTACGAATTACCTTGCCGTGACGCAGCTCAGCGAGCTGCGAGCCCCGATGATGCCACACCACGGGGAGCTTACTAAGGTAGCTTACTTGAGTTTAGCGTACTTCGCAAGCGGGGAAGTCACCCCCGATATTTCCGTAAAGGTAAGGTATACCCTAAGGTATAGCTTGATCGGGTTATTATTCTACCGCGAAGCCCTTAGCCTATCAACGTCTTGCGTTGGTGGTGAGCTGGTGGGATTGGTGTTGACCGCATTGACACAAGTCCGAGTACGAGCACGAGCATGAGCATGAGCACGAGCACGAACACGCAACCCCTCATTCTTTCTTCTGTCCTCCTTACCTTATAATTTCTTAAATACTCCTTTGCTATCTCTAGCTCCTATCAACTTCACTTCTTCTTCCCTCTCTTTCTTCTTCAGTGCTGAGGATGCTGTAACATAGCTGCAATACATACATCACAGCAGGAACATACGTTAAACTCATACCTGATTCTACTTTCTTCTCCTTCTCATTACCTAGTATCATCACAATGGCGGTTGGTAACATCTACCTCATCGCGGCCATCGCCATCATCGGCGGTGGTTTGTTCGGCTTTGATATCTCATCCATGTCGGCCATCATCGGCACTCCGCAGTATCTATGCTACTTCAATCAAGGCCCTCTCGGTCCTCCCTACACCCAGGACAAAACATGTTCCGGTCCTCGTCCAAACGTCCAGGGCGGTATCACTGCCTCGATGGCCGCCGGTTCCTGGCTCGGTGCTCTGATCTCGGGTTTCATCTCGGATATCATGGGTCGAAAGAAGGCCATCATGATTGGGGCGGTCATCTGGTGAGCGTAACGGATTGTTGGTGGCATGGACGATGACTGAGAATTTGGTTTAGGTGCATTGGCTCGACATTGGTCTGTGCTTCCGTCAACATCGGCATGTTGATCGTCGGCCGTATCGTCAATGGCCTATGCGTGGGCATTTGCTCGGCCCAAGTGCCTGTCTACATCTCGGAACTGGCTCCTCCGACCAAGCGTGGCCGGCTGGTCGGCGGTCAGCAATGGGCGATCACTTGGGGTATCTTGATCATGTTCTAGTATGTCCCAAAAGTACATCTTTCCTGGTCCAACCCCTAACGTTTCCATAGCATCTCCTACGGTTGCTCATTCATCAACGGGACCGCCGCCTTCCGCGTCCCATGGGGCCTCCAGATGATTCCTGCCATCATCCTCTTCATTGGGATGTTGTTTCTACCGGAATCACCACGTTGGCTGGCTCGCAAGGACCGATGGGAAGATTGCCATGCCGTCCTGACACTCGCTCACGGTCACGGTGACCCGAACTCGCCTTTCGTCATGCGCGAGTTGCAGGACATCAAAGACATGTGTGAATTCGAACGGAACAACTCCGACGTCACCTACCTCGAGCTGCTCAAACCGAACATGATCAATCGCACCCATATTGGTATCTTCACGCAAATCTGGTCTCAGCTGACGGGAATGAACGTGATAAGTATGTCCGGTTCGAAACGTCTCTCGTTGAAAGCATGACTGACCGGCATGATCAAGTGTACTACATCACCTACGTTTTCCGCATGGCCGGCCTCTCGGGAAATAACCTTCTCACGTCCTCGTCGATCGACTTCGTCATCAACGTAGTCATGACGGTACCGGCACTTCTCTTCGTCGACCGCTGGGGCCGTCGTCCGACGCTTCTCGTGGGCGCTGCCCTGATGATGACCTGGCAATTTGCCGTCGGTGGACTCCTTGCCTCGCGTGGGACGTACGCGGGCCCACAGGGAGTCGACGGTATCCCGGAAGCATCCTATTCCATCACCGGTCCCGCTTCCAAGGCGGTCATCGCCTGCTCCTACCTCTTCGTCGCCTCCTACGCACCCACCTGGGGTCCAGTCAGCTGGATTTATCCGCCCGAGCTATATCCTCTCCGAGTTCGTGGCAAGGCAGTGGCACTCGCCACCTCCGCGAATTGGGCTTTCAACTTCGCCCTCGGTTACTTCGTGCCACCGGCGTTTGTCAACATCCAATGGAGGGCATATATGATTTTCGGTTGCTTCTGTGCCGCCATGTTCATCCACGTCTACTTCATGTTTCCCGAGACGGCGGGAAAGACTCTCGAAGAGGTTGAGGGACTCTTCACCGATCCGGCAGGGCCAAGGCATATCGGCACCCCTGCCTGGAAGACTCATATCAGCACCAAACGTACAGCGCTTCTCGAGCGAGGCGAGGATGTGGAGAAGAACACGGCGTATCACGAGGACAGCAGTCCAGACCGGACTCCTGCGCCGACGATGCATCACAGAGATTGATCGAGGTCTTTCTCCTTTTATTTCTGGTTTCCTTTGATGTCAATTGAAGCGACGGAACTGGCTTGGACAGCAATGCTTTGAACTGGTGCTACCTTGGCTCTAAAATTGAATGGTGCTATGGGCTCTGGAATGATTACGCTGTAAAATGGGAACGACGAGTGCTTCAGAAGTGTTACATAATTCCAAAGATTGTATAGACCGTTTCATGAGAACCAAACGCTTCTGATGATCAGCTGATGATTCCCGACGTACTGTAATCATTGCCTTGCCCTCATGTGGAGGGAACCTCGCCACCATAAGGTTCTTCTGAGTCGATAACTTATCTCTTTCCCGTCATCCTTGTGCCTTAAGCTGCGATCGACATTTCGAATCTGAACGTGTGTGAACATTGAGACGAATCTCTTCCTCTCTTCCGTAGATGACACTCCTGTGTAGCTGGTTTCTCTGGGTCACCGTAATCGGATTCGATCGGGCGTAACCATCGTAAAGAGCTGCGCGCTTTCCATCGGTGAAGCCGTTACAAACCGAAGCCCTTTGTTGCAATATCATACGGAATCTTGCATTCCAATGTCTTTGGATGAGTCCGTCGGCTTTCCCACCGGCCCAGTTCTGAATGGTGTAGCTACAATTTCAAGCCTCGGCCTTCCAACCCCTAACCACAAGCGTACATATCAGGTATGTGGCTCTCTTTGCTGACAACCCTGCTTCCATATGGCTGAAACCCTACGCAGGCATGCATTCCATGTCGGCGACGAAAGGTCCGGTGCGACCTGGGACCGGTGGACAACCCTGCCGATCCACCTTGCGCCAGATGCCGGCGTGAGGGCAAAGACTGCCATTTCTCGGCCACCCGTCGGAAACGGACTGTTGGCGAGGATGACGAGCTCGTCCAAGACGACTACACCGCCCGAAACGGCCGGAAGAGGTTGATGTTCGGCGAGCGCGGCGAAAACGATTCTTCTGAGGGTTTGCACCGCGCGGGCTCCTTCGGCGACGATACTGGCGTGTCGTATGCTGACGTTTCGCCGTCCATCGCTGCTCACTCTCAACTCTCGAGTACTGCAGATGGTCAATCACAATCGCCAAGGACTGCTGCCTCCCTAGGTTACGCTTCACTTTCCCAGCACCGGTCTAGTGACAGTCGCAATACCCAAGCGGTCCCCCCCTACAGTCATGACAGTGCCATGTTTCACACTGCGCTCTCCCGTCAAGAGCCACAACACGTTACAAATGAAACGGCGGCGGAGTTTCTTTCCAAAGAGATCAATGGCCCGGGGGACGCGCTTCACTTACTGTTCGAGGCTGCCGGTAGGACAGGTGATCTGAATCGTCATAGCATCGACCGCAACACCAAGCCGGTCAAATCCTCGAGCCCGACGAACACGACCTCGCATCTCACAACAACTCCCGGTGGACCCAAGCCAGGAGTAGACTTCGTGGACCCTGCGATCACGGCTAAGCCTACCAGAAGCGATGACTATCATACCAGAGCAGTGCCGGGTTTCCACGAGGCGATACAGGCCTGGTCCAGGCTTCGGTTCGTTCGCGCAGGATGGTTCACTGCCCGAGAGGCGATGTTGTATATTGAATAGTACGCGTTACTTTGGTGAATAAGATATGAGACGTCGCCGTTAACCTGCGATTTTACCAGTTTCTACAAATTCTTAGCACCTTTGACACCAATATATCCGCCAGACTTCCGAACTCCCTCTACGCATACACGCCTTCTGTCCGAGGAACCGGTCCTTGCAGTCACTTTCTTGACCATCGCTTCTCGATACATGAAGCTTGATGGGCTTGGCGGAACTTCCAGGTCTTTTACCATCCATGAAATGCTGTGGCCATATTTACGAGGGATGATTGAACGATTGGTCTGGGGTCAAGAGCAGTTTGGCGGAGGATTTTGTGGTGCTGGTGCAGAATATGCGACGCTCCCTGCCGGTCTCAAACCTGGGGGGCTTCGGACCGTAGGCACCGTCGAAAGGTTGGTGGACATTGACTCGCTGATACACTGACCTTTCATGCATATGTCTGATTGGTTGGCACTGCAGTCTTCTTCTTCTGACAGAATGGCATCCGCGAGCACTACATTTCCCTCCTAGCCATGAAGAGAACGAGATTCTCGTTTCAGCGGCGGAAACTGGGAGCAACAGTTATACTGCTGACCAAGCCACTGCTGGCCATACGGGGGGCTCAGAGGGTCGTCCCGCATTGTCAGACTGGCTAGAGCCGGCGTGGAGATCGGACCGGATGTGTTGGATGTTACTCTTCGCCGCTCTGGGCCTTGCGTTCGAGCTGGGTATGTTTGACGGAATGGACAGAACCTCTCCCTACGGGTCTGAGACTGCCCACACCGTCGGTAATGGAGCATCTGATCCTTTGCGAGTAAGCCGTGTACGGCGCTTACTGTTCATATATGTCACCCAAACCGCTGGTAGATTGAATTGGACTTCTCCATTACCCAGGTACATGACCGATTCGACATTCTTCAAAACACCTGGTTACATGGCCCATGAAGCCAAGGAAACGCTACGACACCGTTCTCAGGGCTCAGGACAATTCGGAGCCCCTGACACCACCAATTGGATTTCGAAGCAGGATATGCTCATGGATAAAGTACACTCAAGCTGGATGGAAATCACCACTCTCATGAAAAGGGCCAATGAGCTATTGTTTCCGTCCAGAGAGCAGACGAGAGAAACGATCCGAAGTGGACGGTACTTGGGCTTGCTCGAGACTTTCCAGCCATTGCTGCGAGGATGGCGGTCAGACTTTGATAAACTTGACAGTAGGTTAGAACTTGGGTCAGTCGAGCAGAGCGCTAATGGAATAAATCAGTCCCAAACCACATGACCTACATCCTCCTCATCGAATACGAGTATTCACGTAAGTTGATGTAGTATCGACTTGGTGCGGTCATGGCTGATACTCTGGACTTGTAGGTCTCTACATAAACTCCCTAGCCCTTCAAGCCGTTGTCGAACGTTGGACCAGCACTGCGGGCGACAGCGCGCAGCGTAACCGTGCACTTTCCATCAGAGGTGGCGCTCCTAACGGCATCGTTTCGATGGCTACACTTCTAGATCTTTATCGTGGCAACGAAGAATACATCGGCGAAGTCATCCAAGCAAGTCGGAACATTCTGCGAGTAGTAGTCGACGGTCTCCTTCCAGACGATTACCTGAAGCACACTCCGGTACGGACGTACTTCCGCGTCCTATCTGCCGCCATGTTCCTACTCAAGGTCCATCAAACTCCCATCTGCAAAAAGACTGACTCACTACTGACGATCTTCCCAGACATTCGCCCTCGGCGCCAAAGAAGACGACGTCGCCGTCTCCCTAAGCCTCATGGACCGGACCATCAACGCCCTGCGTAAATGCGTCGTCGACGACGTCCACTTGAGCATCCGCATCGCCGACCTCCTCGACACCCTCACCTCCAGCATCCGCACCAAATTCGTCCGTCTAGCAGCCAACAACAATAATAACCCAAGCAACAACTACAACGGTCCAAGCCGCGGCCGTACCCCAATGCCAACGACCAGCGCCGACCACTCCCCGCGGCCCAATGCCCAAGACCAAAGCTCTACTCCGTACATGAACCCCGGCAACACCAACGGCAGCAGCAATCCATACGCGTACAACAGCGGCTTCGCCGGCCGTCCCGCAGCCGACGCCCTCGCCGGCATCGCCACCGAATCCATCGACCCGACGGACACGACCGTCATCTTCATGCCGCCTCCCGACTTCTCCTCCAGCAACGCTTACTACGACACCTCCACCACCAACAACAATACCAACATCAACAACGAAGCCAACACCACCCCTTTTCCCGATGACGGGGGAACCGGCTCCGGCGGATACATGCCTGACTGGCTCGCGCTCCCGCTCGATCCGCTCCTCAACGTCAACGTCAACGTCAACGTCAACAGTTCCGGTACCGCTCCCGGCAGTGGTGCCGGTGGATTCGCGCAAGGAGGAGGAGGGGGAGGAGCAGGAGGAGGAGGTGGTGGCGGTGGTGGCGCGTTCTTTGGTCCGGATGTGGCGAATTTCGACATGTTGGATATTTTGCTGAATGATTGTTTTGAATTTGAGGGGAGAGGGTGGAGATAGCGGAGGGACGGAATGTCGAAAGGGGATACTGGTACGATTTTCACGAATACATTAACGGTCCAGGTATATATTTGGAGTGGCTCATATGGCGTCCGTCATGTGGCGGCTACGGTACGCTTACATTGGACCGAGATTTCTGTACTGCTTAGCGGTGAGCGAGGGAGCGCTGATGTCGCAGCCAGACATATGTTTGTGACTAGAGAATGTATACTAAGATCTTCCTCTATTCGGGTGCTGCATTCTGCAAGAAGTACCCGGCGCCATATTACAGACTGGGCATCCAATATGTACTTGAAGTGCATCTTACTACGGGAGTGAAACTGCCTCTGTCCTTTTTGTTCTATCCATGCAATCGACACCACGAGCGCGAGCGCAAGGACGAGACTTCACATCGCCCGCCATGCCATGGCCATGCCCGTTCTATACACCCCCAACTCCTCCCCACCCAGACCTGTCGAGCAGCTTCCTCCCTGACCTCAGCCGCAGTCCTCTTTTCTATCCTCTCTCCCCTCTCACTTCCTTAGAAGTATGGCTAGTCGCATGCTCACTCACCGCCTGCTCCTGCTCCTACACTTCTCGTCTTTGCTTTCCCCGGCTGCTTCCAGCGTCCTCCCCTCCGCAGCTTCCATCCTCTCCGCCTTCCCCCCTCAATCGCTGGCCACCTCTGCTTCTCTCACCTCTTCAGGAGCTTTTCGAGATACTCCGTTCCGCCAGCTCGCTTCGCTATCAGCGCTCCTGCGCAGGTCTTTCTTCCTGCCTATTCCCTCTCTAGCTCCCTCTTCGTCTACTCCACCCGCTGCGATTGCATCGGAGCGTTTTCCATCGTGATCGGATAGTCAGAAAATTGATCGTAGACACGCCACCTTTGGTTTGGTCGTCGCAACGTGGCTCCTGCCCCAGAACGATCGCTCTTGATGATGTTGTATGGCCCCCATAAGTGGCCCCTTGGCATGGTTGGGATTCTTACCTTTACGTTGATGCCGACATGAAATTGGATGCAGGGGGTTGAGGATCACCTCACCAGCAAAAATATGGACCCTGTTCCGTTTTCTGGCGAGGATGTCGACAGATGGACCACTGTCGGTGGGCCAAGACGTGATTCAGTTACGGTCGAGATCTTGCTGCAACTTGTACTCTTGTTATTAACATTTGCCACCCTGGTTGTGAATCTGGTTGGGCAAACTTCACGTTCATGCGGCGTTTCAGACAAAAGCAGAGGCATTAGGATTGGCCCTGAGATTCGTAACTTGAATTATGTTTCATAAAGTTGTAGAGCCGTTACTCTTTAGCTAAGAGATAGTGACAAATGGAACGCTCTGAAGAGGAAGACCTGAGAGGAAAGCTCCCTGTTATGGACCTCATACTTTCTGGCGTCCACATCTATAGAAGTATCCGCTCCCGACTATACTTCCCGACCTTCTTGCTCTTCAATCTCCCGATATCCCTACGACTCCGCTTCTGAATCTCTCCACCAGCACCGACCTTCGTCAACGGTACCGCCTGCGGAGCTTTGAGACTCAGCGGTAGCAAGCGGGTGTCTACAGTATCAAGCGACAATGTGACAGGTTTCGCCATCGCCGTCGTATCCTTGGCCTTTGAAGGGATCGCACGAGCACCGGCGGCCACGGACTTCCCGTACAGGAGCATCTGGGTAAAGGTTCCGGCGAGATAAGCGGCCTCTTGGACGCCTTGTAGCACGGCGGAGATCTCGGCGATCATTAATTCGAGCATGTCTGCTTTATCTTCCGAGTTGTCGAATGCGGACGACGCGCCGAGAAACCATCCGCCCATGCCGATGCTGTCGATTGCGCAGTTGATTAGGGTGGTGAGCATGTGGAGCGTGTCATGGTACTCTTCGTGGTTGTATAGGTCTGATGGAAACTCCGGGTCCGAGGTCCAGCCTCCGAGACTGAGCTCGATTCGTAGCTCCTCAACAAGGCAGATTATGTCGGATCCATTGAGCTGTTTCCTCAAGGCGTTCGTGATCGTGGAGGCAGGGAACGAGTATAGTTTCCTCAAAGTTGCCCAGAGGGCATGCCGGGGAATTGAAGACAGATTGCGATGCTTTGGGGGAAGGTCATCCCCCGGGGTGACAACGCCGCACTGTTTAACGTCCTCCCCATCACCGGTAACGTACTCTCCTTCACCGTTCGTGAGCAGCCTCCCATTAGTCCGTTCTTTAGTGTCAAGAATGTGCAGCAGGAATTTGACCAAATGCGCAAGCTCTTCAGCGTCAAGGTAAACAAAGCTCTTGAGTAAAAACATCATTGTCATGAGGCTTGGATCGTATACCATAAGCGCTTCGGTCAATGCCCCCGTCGCAAGGGCAGGAGGAGCGATAGACTGGTTCTGATGCCGAAGAGCAAGCTCGATGTTGCTGGCGCAAAAGTGTCCAGAATGCACGAGCCAAAGGTAGAGCTTCGATGGAAAGAAAACAATCTTGAGGTTAGAAGCTGCACCAACACTGCTAGTGGCGCTACGGCCCGGTTGCCTCTCGTCATCCGCGAATGAAAACATCTTCCCAAGAACATATAGAACCTTGCCCCTATGCGCTAAATCAGGCGGGATTTGGTCATTGCTGGTTTGCCGACCGGGTAGTGATTTGACTGGTGATGTTTTTGATTTCTTCTTGTTCTGGTTTAGGTCCGACTCCGAGAGGTCCGAACTTGTGTCAGCAGCCCAACCGAAATCCTCCGCTACACCGAGCTCCAAAAACATGGCTGTCTCAAAGACATCCATTCGTTCCTCAGTGGCGTCATCGTCAAGCTTTACCATCATTTCTTCCCAATGCGTATCATGCACTGTACGTGAAGGGAGCGGGCTGCCCAGCCGACAAGATATTATGCTAGGAATTTTCGACTGCGCCACAGGTTCTCGTAGTCCTCTGCCAATCGAATCAATCAAGAGCCCATCTCTCTTCCTTTTGCGCTGGCCCCCAAGAGCAGATTGTGGGAGAGTTATCTGGAACGCTAGGAGATCATTCTTATCGCTCATGGCAACGGCCAGACCAAGCTGGGGAGAGTATGATAGTAACCGAATCGGATTTGTCTTGGCACCCGCAAGTGCAGACGTAGTCTCAGAAGCGTTGGTGTTGCTTAGAGACCGATGAGCTTGGATTGAGCGATAAGTCGTATCATAAATAGCAAGGGATGTCGACGTCGCCGTAAGGATGGACGAAGAAGATAGTCTTAAGAAAGAAGTCACGCTGTTTTGACCTACACGCACGTAGCTCGAGAGCTTCGGTGTCGTCCCCGACAGGTCATAAATCCTCAAGTCCTTACCCGAGCCGTGGTAAAACGTACCACTAGAGGCATGCAGTAGGATCTGAGACGATTTCTGAGGCAATGACTCGGGATCAGACGGCTCTGGGAGCAATACACTTTGCATGTGCTGCAGGGATGGACTTGTACTCAAGAAGCCTCCGGTATTTCGGTTTGAACGGCTTCCATGTAATGCAAAAATATGTAACGTCAGTGGTGTCGCCTTTGAAGAGCCCTGTTCCTGAGAAGTCGTGACAAGGAATAGAACGGTAGCATGGCCATTTATTTCTCCGGTTGGAATGTCAGTTCCTAACATAGCCCGCAAGTCAGCTCGTCCCTTGAGGAGGCCCTTTCCAGCTGTCTCGGCATCAATCAAACTTGAGTATTCGACTTGGAAGGTTGCAGTCGAAGTCAGTGCAACGTCGTCTGCAGGAATCAGCGAAGCGACGCTGGTACACCACTTTTCCGCACGGAGGTCGCCGGATAAGGACCGTATTTCTCCATCTTGATGCACTGCAATGATATCTGACACGTCCTTGCTTTTCGAGACAGGATCCCAGGATGGTATGACGTCAAGAAAAACTACGGGCTGGCTCGTCTCGGGGATCGGAAAGGACATCGTGCTCGCACCGGGAACTGTTGATGAAGACGGCTCCGCTCTTTCTCTCCCACCATTGTCGGAGAATAGCTGGATCCGAGCTCTCGATTCCACAACAGAGCAGTAAGTGTATGTTTGTGCTCGCTGCGATTTCTCTGACTTTCGGCGGATGCAGCACGCTGGACACGTAAATTTGGACTGGGGCGATAGCGCATGCGAGGTTCTCAGTCTAGGTGATTGAACCTGCAATCCGCTTTAGCTGACCGCACAGCATAAGATAGTAGAAGAATAATTCTCACATCATATTCGTTTATGGACTCTCCATCAGTAGCTATTGCAATCTCATTCCGCTTCCTCTTCTTTGACCCCACTAGACTGTAGATATTGCTGATGAAGGTTGTGCCATTGATTGGGTCGAGAGGCTGTGGTAGGTGCGCGATGGGGTATGGAGTCTGGATCAAGGTAGTATGGTTGGCCATGATCAAAGAAATTTACTGCTGTGCGCAGCATGCATTAATTGACAATGTTTTGATCTTCTTCTTTAGCTAAGTTACTCCCACAATCCGAAGGGAAACATGCAAATGTTGTTAGTCTGACGGCAAATCCCGTCCGTCGAACTAAGACGTTAATTGAGTGACGCGAAATCCGACGCGACCTCACCTTGTAGTGACACGGACTTGATTGACCTCTCTCAGAAATATTAGCCTCCACTCACAGATCCGTCGGAATCCAATCAATACGAAGGCAGTGCAGAACCTCATTTCAGCTGGAGCTCAGAGTTGATTTGAAGTTTTCTTTAGTGGTTCGATGGTCAGCCTGGGTCACTTATGATGAGGGTCTTCTAGTGATGACTTCAACTTGAATGGCTGCTCTTGCGACCATCAATATCGGAATGAGCCTCGGTGCGCGCCGGGGAGTTCATCCATTCTTCGAAAGGAACAGACGTAAGGTTCAGATTCCATCTGCTTCAACAGACGACTGATATTTGATCATGGAGGTCCTGTAAAATCCTCTAACGCCTCGCGTCAAGCCTCAAGCTCCTGTGAGCCACCGGCAGTCTCTTGCAATGATGAGAAAACACCTAGCACGCCAACGACCGTCGCTCCCATGTCACTGCAAATCGTCCTGGCCAAAAGTCCAACTGACCCTGTAACTCACTCAAACAATGAAAGTCTTGAAAACTCGAGCCCTCCCACAACCCAACAAGATGGTCATGGATTTGTGTCGGAAAACAATCCCAAGCGGTTGTCGAGTGAGGGTAATGCTAAGCAGACGGAACAATCCGTGCAAGTGAATAAGGCAGAGGTAGCAAGCCTGGATGTCGACCTCAACTCCTCTCGAAACAAGCGGCGGAAATTGTCACTTCCTAAAGTATCCGACGTGGCATCAGAGGATTACTTGACGGCTTGGTTTGTACAACTGCAGGAAGCAGCTTACGGGCAGGCAGGTCCAACTAGTTCAGCTCAGTCCAGCCCCACGGACGAATGTCAAACAGTAAAAACGGAGACACAACATCTACCATCAAGTGCGCAAGATCCAAAAACTCATGGGGTGGAGGAACAAGGTGCTGTTACAGATGTGTCCACGCCTAAAGCCGGTAGCTCAGAGGTGCCTTCTGCGCAGCGCTCACCTTCGAGGAAGAAGATGCTTAGACTCAGAGCTGATGGTAGGCTGTCGTCGCCGAAGTCGAGAAACAGACTTGGCGGTAACTCAAAAGATACGAAAAGCTATGGAAAGCTGAAAACGTCGGGGAACCACAAGGTCGTCGTGATCCAGTATGGAACACATGGAGATTCAAGAAATGAGATAGGTCAAAAGATACACGCCATCTTAGGGGGGGATGTGAAAGGTCAAGGTCTTGTGGCTGAAACACCAATTGTACCGTCTCAGCTTGCAAAGACAGCTCCTTCAGGTCCGCCGAAGCCAACACATCCGTTTTTCCTGGGAGTTGTACCCTTAAAGCAGGCCAGCGGCGTAAAAGCCTTGATCGAATCTAGAGGCACTAGTATAAGCACAGCTGGTTCAGACAGCGAGCATGATTTGCGTGTGAGCCCGAGGAAACCAAGACCAGCAATCGAGAACAAACGTCAAGCGGATACCTCCCTTAGGTCGGCTGGCTCTGAGATTGATATAGTGAGTCGAGGCATGGCCGGAGCATTTAGAAACCCTGGAGGGGTCGAGCCCGCATGGCCGTCTAAGGATGCAATGCACATAAGAGGCCTTGAAAGATCCAGAAATGATGCTTCGATTCGCCAAAAGACCCAGATCAAGCTGAAAGGCTCTATGGTCCGCGTTCCTAGGGACGAAGACGTAGTCTTACTATTAGCGTCCCAGCTTCCGATCGGAGAACGGAGAGATATGGCAGAGAGAAGTAATGCGCCGTATGTACTACGTATGCCTCAGAGGGAGGTAATGACGGGCACACAGCTTCAAGCACTCAGTTGTCGGGAGGTTTCTACTAGACTGCATGCCTCCCATCATGCAAGTGCTGTGGAGTTCCGACAGCGCGCTGATCTGAGGAGCAATAATACCCATCCAGCTGTGTCTCGGCTTTTCTCGGAGATTCCGCCCTCTTTGACTGCCTTTGACAGGGCTCAATGTGAACCGTACGCATGGGTTCAAAAGTACGCACCAAAGCGAGCAGAAGAAGTTCTACAACCAGGACGTGAAGCATTACTCCTGAGGGACTGGTTGCGCAACTTAACCATTGAGTCTACGGATTCTACCGGAGCCGACGGCCAGCCATTTCGCGCACCATCCGCTTCAACGAAAAGACCAATACGCGACTATAGTGGCCCACAGACGGCGAGAAGGCGAAAGCGGCGGAAAAGGATTGAGTTGCTTGATGGCTTTGTTGTTTCGAGCGATGACGAAAGTAACGAGATGGACGAACTGACGGGCCCTGAGGACGAGGAAGATGATCTCATACGCAGTAGCGGCTACACGCAGAAGAGAACAGTAGTCAGGACAGGCGATATAAGAGACTCTTTTAAATCACCAGGTGCTGCGTCAAGACCTTCCAATGCGGTCTTGATAAGCGGGCCCCATGGATGCGGGAAGACAGCTGCCGTATATGCCGCGGCGAAGGAGCTTGATTTCGAGATTTTCGAATTAAATCCTGGCAGCAAAAGAAGCGGCAAAGATATCATGGATAAGGTGGGCGATATGGCCCAGAATCATCTGGTACACCATGCTTCTGAGAGAGACGAGGGTCATGAGGGTGGCTTTACGGACACGGATAAAACCTCCAATCGAGGTAACCTAGCTCAGGGGAGGCCAATTACGGAATTGTTCGCCAAGTTGAAGGGTAAGGCCAAAACGAAAGCGCTAGCAAGTCATGGAGACCTCAAGCCCGGGTTAACACCCGATACGAAGCCGAAGCAACAGGCGAAGCCGAAACAATCATTTATCTTGCTTGAAGAGGTCGACATCCTATTCGATGAGGACAAGCAATTCTGGGCCACTGTGCTTGGGTTGATTGCACAGTCCAAGCGCCCTGTCATCATGACGTGTAACGACGAGAGCCTGGTTCCCCTGAACCAGATGTCTCTCCATGCTATATTTCGATTTGTGCAACCTGCCTGCGACCCTGCCGCTGACTACCTGCTCCTATTAGCTGCTAGCGAGGGCCACTTACTTGGACGTAGTGCTGTTCTCGCACTTTACAGATCTAAAGATCTCGACCTCCGAGCGTCCATCATGGAAATGGAGTTCTGGTGTCAAATGGCAATAGGGGATAAGAAAGGTGGCCTGGAGTGGATGCTGGAGCACTGGCCTGCAGCCAACGATTCCGGTGATCCTGACCGACGATTGCGTGTTGTTAGCAAAGACACGTATCTGAAAGGCATGGGATGGTTCAATCGGGATAATGCTTGTGAACAAGAGAGGCCTTCGAAAGAGAGGACCGTTGAGCTGTTGCTTCAAGCTTGGCAGAATTGGGGTATAGGCACCGAGGACTTGGCAAGGTGTGAAGATAAGAATGTGTGCTCTATGGAACATCCGGCGGATAGGGATGGCCTTCGGAAAGCACCTTCAAGAGCTCTCCAAGATTATGATACATATGCAGATGCCACCAGTGCTACCGATCTCTTTGGTAGCCCTGGCTTACGGACGGGAAATCAGGTATGTAAGTACTCTTACGGAGTTGAGATTTATTAATATGTACAGGCGTTTCTCGACCCTACGCAGCCTGGAATTTCGGAAAAAGTGCGCGGAAGTTTCGTCGAAGGGTACACCTTTATCCAAAGCGACATCCTCGTCGAACATGGTGAGCTTAGCACTGTGTTGGCAACGTACACCCAAGGTCTCGCACGCTGCGCTCTTTCAACTGCCAGCAGCCCCATGCGTGACACGAGCATAATGGAAGACCGTCTGATAAGCTACGTCGCTGATGGTAAGGCTAGCGATCATACAAGTCGGAGCTTGACACGCATGGATCTTGCAGCTGCCTTTGATACGTTAGCGGAACCTGCAAAGAGAAATCTAAACCAGCCGGCAGGATTACTATTGTCGGATTTTGACCGAAGTACGTCCTTGCTCGTCGAAGACTTGGCACCATACGTACGCTCCATTATAGCATACGATCTGCGCCTAGAAGAAGAGCGGCTTCGACTGAGCAATCTCCTCTCACAACGGGGTCGAGATGGAAAGCGAATAAGGACAACACGGGCGAGTCGAGCAGCGCTGGAGGGCGGCAGTAAAGCACACACACGTCGTGAGAGATGGCTTCCCACGGGGACAAATGCCGCTTTGGTGCTGCGGACAGGCGGGCAAGGGTGGCAAGATGTTGTTGCAGAATACAGGTTGCAAGGAGCTGGCGATGGCGATGACGAGGATGCTGGTACTAAATCTGAGGTATCCCGGCGCTCTTCCTTGGATAACACAACTGCTGGGGACATCTGAAGGATGATGCTGGCTTGAGCCTATGATTCAGTATCCTTATTTACATCCTTAGAGCAAGGTGATGATAGTGACCAGCGTTTTGCATATCCACACACACGTTGACTTAGCCCATATCTACTAGGGCATCATGTTTATATATTTACCGGCTTGTTGATGCCCAAAGATGGTTATATAATCATTTACGGTCATGCCTGTTAACAATCACCCGTTCTTAGTTTAGTTGGTTATAACATTCGGCTGTAATAGAAGTTCATTGGAACCGAAGGGTCCCCGGTTCGACTCCGGGAGAACGGAATAGTTTTTACTTTTTTAATGCTCACTGGTGAGACGATCAGATCTAGCTGGAGGTCAAGAGGGTGATTGATATTCGGCGCTCTAAAGATTATTTTGGTTCCAGTCTGGTGGTGGCAGCTGTGATCGTGGACCGGGAGGAAAAGGTGCATAAGGATTGGACGGAGCTGACTAACGAGAACGTTGTGACTCTTGAGCGTGAGAATATCCCAATTGCCACCTTCTAGGAACGATTTGACTGGTACTGAGTCTCAGCATAGAGTCTCAGCATAGTCTCTCGACGCTTGGGTAAAGTTTCGAGTCAGCCTCAGCTGCCGTCTTCGCCGCTCGATCATGTCCTTGTTCGGAAGCTCACCCATTGAGTCTGAAGCAGCCAATGCAACATCGCATGCACACCAGAAATCACTTTTCGAGGAGGAACCCACCCCTGGAGCTGCATCGAACGCGTCACTGTTTGATGATGATACAAACGGCAATGCGGCTTCCCCATGGGACTTTTCAACTCCGAAGAAAGCAGCGACGGGCGACTTAGTCAAGAAGCTGCTACCTGCTTCGGATGTACCTGAGAGTTACATCGATGCCTACGATCTCATTCTGGATTCGGGTGATAGATTTGGAGCTGGCATGAGCTTGAACGGCGTAAAGAAGTTGCTCACATTAAGTGATCTCAAGGCGGAGGACCAAGCAAGGATACTCGATCTTGTGATACCCAGCGGTCAAGAACCTTCTGCTGGTCTCGGAAGAACTGAGTTCAATGTATTGATTGCGTTAATTGGACTCGGGAGGGAAAACGAAGACATCACGCTGGACGGAGTTGACGAACGAAGGAAGAGTGGGTGAACCCGCACTGTTCGGTCGGAGCGTACCGTTAATGTGTGGCATAGACCTCCCCGAACCCCACTTACCTTACATTCAGCAACTCAAACAATCAGATGCACCAAAAAACCAGAGTGTTGGTGCAGAACAACAGCGCGCTACGACCCCTTCACCTGCCAAGCCTGCGCCGACAGCACACTCCACACCAAAGCCGCGAATGTTGCGAAGGGAATCGCTGGATACACCAGAGGCAGATCCTTGGGCGGGTCCGGCAACTCAAAAGGTTCGCACACAAAGAGTCAGTAATGACGCCACGCCTTTCAACGGGGTGACAGCGGCACAACCAATCAGCAATGGCCAGACCGCTCCCTCAAGAACGACGAGTGCTTTCACCACGCACTCCGACGAAGCAGTCCAGAAACCTACGAACAGAGAATCATCTAGGGAAGCTCTGTCCGGTGGTACCGCTGACGATTGGGGCTCTTATGGTCATTCCTCCGGTGGGATGTTCGGCAATCCTGAGCAGCCCGCTCTAGGTGCGGAAGGCTTTGGAGCTTCCGGTAACGAGGTGGGACGTGCAACAAATGCGGGCGCCTTGGGCCGAACCATCGGCGGGGGTAGGACAACCGGCCGGGGCGTGGAAGAAAATATAACGATCACAGCGTTGCCAGATAAGGAAGGGATGTTCATGTTTCAGCATCGGAACTACGAGGTTAAGAGTCCTCGAAGGGGTAGTACTGTTGTTAGGAGATACAGCGATTTTGTATGGCTTTTGGACTGCTTGCATAAAAGGTACCCTTTCAGGCAGCTTCCGTTACTCCCGCCCAAGCGAGTCGCAGGTATGTGCACACAGCCTCTTGAGGCACTTGTTCTATCTTGAACTCTTTACTAAGGACGACTTCGGTTCAGTCAATGGGCGGCACCTTTCTTCGGACGTAGCTTTTATCGAGAAAAGAAGACGAGGTCTCGCTCGGTTTACCAATGCATTGGTCAGGCATCCTATATTGAACCAGGAGCAGCTAGTCGTTATGTTTCTTACGGTGCCTACGGTGAGAAGATAATTTCGATTCAAAGTGTGGTCAAGCTGATTGTGCGCTGCAGGAATTGGCAGTTTGGCGAAAGCAGGCTACCATCTCAGTCCAGGAGGAATTCACCGGCAAATCGCTTCCACCAATGCTGGAAGACTCTTTCCCTGCGAACCTTCCCGATGTCTTTGACACTGTCCGAGCAGGTATCCGCCAATCCGTGGAAGCCTATATAAACTTATGCAGTTTACTGGAACGGTTGACGAAGCGAACTCATGGCGTTGCGGCGGACACTCTTCGGTTCTCCCTCGCACTGCAAGCGCTGACCGAGACTTCCAAGGACACCTATGCCATCGACACGAACGATGTACCCCTACTGAATGAGGGTATTCTGTCAACAGCCAAGCATCTATCTACCAGCCAAAGCCTCCTCGTTGATGAGGCTCGTGCATGGGATGATGGGGTAGTGGAAGATTTTAAAAGACAACGGGACACTCTTGTCAGCATGCGAGATATGTTTGATCGTCGAGATCGGCTTGACAGGGACAACATCCCGCAACTGGAGAAACGAATAGAGAGCAATCAAAGCAAATTGACTGGGCTGAAAGGCAGACCGGACGGGACCGTCAAACCCGGGGAGGTGGAGAGGGTGGAGCAAGCCATTATCACGGTGAGACATGCATTTAAATGATGGCGGTATGCAACAAGCTTACAGGCCTCGCAGGACAAGGAGTCGATCGTCTCACAGCACGCACGAGGTGTGTTTATCAAGGAGTGCATTCGGGACGAGATCATCTACTTCCAGCAATCACAGTATCATGTCAGCAAGCTGCATATAGACTGGAGTCAGGAGAGGGTCAAATATGCCGAGCTGCAAGCCGACAACTGGCGAGTGCTCGGCGAAGAGGTGGAAGGAATGCCGCTCGGGGAGTAAAATCTTGCCAACTGCTCTCGTATACACTGCACATCTCTGTTCGTTTTGTTCTATTCTCTGCATCGTGAGGAAAGGACCATCGTTTGTACCTTAGACTACGTCGGTTTTTCAGCGAAGTCTGATCACTTGGGTCAATGGACTGTAATGGGAAACGCGGGTTTCTCAAAGGCCCTCGGTCGAAGAGACGTAGTCAGTAGCGAGCGTACATGCATTTCTTCTCTACTGGACAGCTGTCTTGAAGGCACTCGTATCAATCTCTCGAGTCTCAACACTAAGGTAGAAGGTTATCCTATCCGTCCCTGGTCCGAGCTTGGGGCTAGCATGAGGCTCTCAACTTTTAGCGTTGCCGCCATAAGCGTTATCCGGGGCAGCTCAGCCTCATAGATATATGACGAAACGTATGTCACACCTTCGAGGTAGATTTCTGATTTCGTTATAGAGACACCTAATCGTCGCCTCAGACTCTAGTTACCCTCCAACTTTTTACGCGTTTCGCCATGCCACCAGCCAAGAGTACAGCAGCCCAGAAGAGCGCAATCGCCCAGTTCGTCAGCTTCACATCGACCAAGGAAAGCGTTGCTGCGCGGGTGAGTCCCTTCCTCTCCTCGCATTGTCCGGTTTCATTTCAGATGTAGCCTGAATGGGTATGGACTACTTGGGTTTAGTCTCTTACTTCGTGGCTTGAGTATGGGCTGATAACGGTCAATCACTAGCATCTGAAATCCCACAACTGGAACATTGAAGAAGCTGTTGACTCGTATGTATGACCTTTTCTTTCGTCCGCTACCGGCAAAAAGTCTGTCCCGGGATGACGCCATGCTCGGGAAGCCATGGAGATTATGCCGCAATCGACCATACTACGCCAGCCCCCATGAGTGCCCAGGAACAGGTGGCTTTGGACATTTAGACCTATACGCTACCTGGCCGACAGGGTCAAGAGGGAGAAGATCGATGCGGAAATACACAACACATAGAGTGGTTTCATTCCCCCAAATCGGCTCCCAGCCCTGACCTAGATCCGTGAGAGGGTCATGTCGAAGCGATGTCACGATTTGGAGAAGTAAAACGTGCTGCTCCTGGCCACAGAATATATGCGAGTGATTGTCGATAACAACTCCGAAAATGATCTTCGGAATTCCCTAGCAGTGTATCAATAGACCTGATATCGAATCTAGACGCAATTGTCTTACAGCCCTTCCGCATAACCCGAACGTTCGCTGGCTTCTCGGAGTACGACCGAGCTGCGGCAAATACATTTGAAAGTGTATACACCCTGCAATTCAGTTTCGACGACCTTCGGCGCTTCACGTGGCTATGCTAGTCTATTGCATGTGTTCTTTCAGAGCGACGGCGCTACTGCGAGCGCTACTGCGATGTAACGGCTTTGAAGGTCATTTTAAGAAGACAAGCTTTGGATTCTGCCACCACCGATCCGAGCCCTGCGAAAACATAGTGAACCGTTTTAGGCGTTTCACCACGACCCTCAAGTCTGCAACTCTAGGACGAGCTATAGATCCCGCAAAACTTAGACAGACGTCACCAGGAGTCTCCATCAACAGAAGTCCAACTGTTCATCGTGACTGTTCTTTTCGATCGGTGATACGAGATGTGCATAATGCTGGTGCTCTGTTCTGGGAAGCGGCAAGGCATACCGTGCACGCTACCTCATCTACAGGAGGCGGAATACAGGAAGTCGTCGCTACTTTTTCGGGTCCAGGCGTTTAAACTCAATGGGCGTATATCCGAATTCATGTCTGTCGAAGGAGGACTGACGTTGATGAGTGACTACCAATGGCGGTCAAGCTCGGCGAACCCGACTTTCTGCGTGTATGGAGTAGCACGAATCTTCCAGCACATTGCTGTAGAGTACTCTCACTAGCAGCGGCTTGATCGACTACTATCTAAGCTCAATGAAGCTGAGATCAAGTATGCAAATGGTATCGCAATCACCAATATCCATACGCTTGTCTTCCACGTTAAGAGAATCACCACGAGAATCGTCTTCAAAGTCGACGTTGGGTTTCCAATCAAGGGTCATCATCTTATATCTCCATAGTACCTTGTAGGGAAACTTACCCCTTCAGTCAACGAGAGTCGCAAACGGTCAACTGATGAAGGAATCCGAGTAACGGAGTTCTTGACATGTCGGGAGGGGTTTTGAGCTCCTGTATAGGCCACAAACCGTTGGAAAGCTACCCCGTTAAGAACCGGTGTGTTTACCCATGGGCGTAAAGTGCGCAAACTGAGAGCGAACTAGTGAACAAGAGATGCACAATGACCAGACCGACGTGAGAGTTACTACACGGTCACTTAGCTACCTGCACTTAGTTTGCAAAGCCTCTGACGGCATTGATGCGAATCATCTCAGGCAGTTCGATAAGCACTGCTCGACACCCGCAACAGCTATTGGCTATCTCAACAACCTGACTACAACTTCTTCGCCACCTCGACAGCTGAAGGGCCCACGCGTGATGGCACTCTTGGTTCGGGCATGAGACATGGCGTTCTCCCATGAGCTGAACAGCATCATCCTCCCTGTGCGTGTAGCTGGGATTGGATATGAGAAATACCATCGGGGACCGAGCGCAAACATCAGCAATCAATCTACCCTTGGAATCAGATCACAACAGCGCGGCCGTTTATGCTGTTTGTAACGAAGCTTTGGTGAGTGGCGGTGGCTAACATCAAATTGTTCGGACAGATACTTTCAAGTCTCCAATGGGTCCGTAGGCAACTCGAGTCAAACCACCGCCGTAAACAAGATCTTCGACAAATATCGAGGTAAAATCAGATTGTAGGAGATAATCTAACTGCGTTAACGTCTTCAATGCAGATTCACCGGCTCACAATCCTGACACTATCGGTGTTGAAGGCTCGATGCGGTATATGGCTGATTTACATGTCGACCTCGATGATGTAGCAACATTGGCTATCGCCGAAGCCTTGTCCTCGCCTACGATGGGAGAGTTCAACAGGGAGGGCTTTGTCCACGGCTGGAAATCATCAAAGTAAGCGGGTCATCGAGTCTGGTGGAAGTAGTTTAAGCTGTTAACCTCATCTGTAGCGCAGACACATTACCCAAGCAACAAGCAGCCGTCGCAAGTTTTCGAACTAGACTCACAACCGATCCCGACTTTTTCAAACGCGTTTACAAACACACATTTCTCATCGCACGAACACCCGGACAGAAGGCCGTCGCTTTAGACGCTGCGATCGAGTTCTGGCGATTGCTATTCAGTCCTCCATCCGTCAGTTGGAATACAGCGACGACGCCGTGGCTGGACTTGTGGATTGAGTATCTAGAAAGGAAGTGGAAGAAGACCGTCAACAAAGACATGTGGGAGCAAACATTGGTCTTCTCTCAGAAGAGTTTAAAAGACGAGACGATGAGCTGGTGGAGTGAAGATGGAGCATGGCCAGGGGTCCTCGATGAATTCGTGCTTTATGTCAATGAGAGGAAGGGCGACGAGGGGAAGATGGATGTTGAGTGATGCGAAGTGATGCCGAGTCATGCTGACGAGATTGATTTGATTTGTATGTCGCATAGCCCAGGCGCAATAGATCGTGACTTCTGCCCATCAACCGATGTTCGCGTTCTAGGTCTTCTCACTACCTCGAGCACCTCCAGTGTTCCATCCATTCTTACTCGTTTGGATACCTATCGACGCAGTTTGGTGCCATTTGCCGGTAGCATTGCTGACATTATCCGCTACTGATGTGACGAGGGATGATTGACAAGGCAGTTTATTTGGAGACCGAGGGTCTAGATCTAGTAGCTTGCAGCGACTCGGTCGATGACCAGGCTACCTATGTATCTCCACACTTCTTCCCGCTCGCCTATGTCTTAATTCCAGCAAGCCATACGATGAGGCTACAGAGCCCCGTGCTGGACCGAGCATGTCTGAAAGCACTTTACATACAGTACATTTGGTATCCACCATGCGTCGAATGATCGACACCCTCGCGGGCCTTTGATTGTTATGCATATAAGCTCACATACCTGAGCTTAAGTCCTCAACTTAGCTTACCCACCCATGACGCCGCATCGCCTCACAGCCACTTACCTTGAGCCACTATTTAGCTTAGGATTTTCCCCCACTTCTACATAAGGTAGATAAGGTAGCAATTCACTCATGACATGCGATATGGTAGCACCAGTCGCGCTGCCGAGCAAGACTCCAAGACAGTCAACATGAGAGGTGTTCTTGTTGAAAAGATCGGCAGCCTCATCCAGACTTGTCGATGGCATTAAGAAGCCATCTCCATCACCGGATCAAATCGGGTCATGAAGTCCATCACAATCGCTATCATCATTGCCAAGCTTGCTTTCTTCGCAGGAAAGGCTCTGACAAATATCTCCATCCGAGGCGAGAAGTACTCTGCCACCATAGATACCCAGTGAGTTGAGGGCCCATCTGAGTAGACCTACTCGTCCATTGCAAACAGGTCAACCTTGAAAGCGCCACACGGCTATAAGATGTCGTCAGATCGATCTGGGAGCACGGGGAAAACGGATTGACCGACGGCCAATCAGAACGTCGAGTCGTACATCCCAACGATCGTCAGTCTCTTTGGAGCGGGCAAAGTGGTCCTGCACGACCTTGAACTGGTCGGCATCACCCAAACCACATGCAGCCATGTAAGAGGCGACATAATATTGATTCATAAGGCTCCGGTAGGTTCAGTAAAGACATAGTCAGCGTAAAGGCGTCACAGTTGGAAATGAGACAATTGTGCAGCGGTAATTCCCAAGGGAGAACAATACTCTGAGGAGAAAGGGTAAAAGAACGAGTGCTGATTATACCCTACCCACTCAAGTTCATCCTCAATAGCTCCCTCGCTACCCACTGCTGAAAAGTGCCTGTTGACCATCCTGCCAGACATCTCAACGCGCATAATAATTTGTACATCCCATGCAGTGACCCTGTATCCCCAACACTCAGTTTTCCTATCACCTCGATGTGATCCTCGCAGTCTCGCGCGAAGAGGAGGCTCCACTGGTCCAATTTGGCGAGAAGCAGAGGAAGGGTGATTGTCGAGACGGGCTTGGCGTCTCCAGCCGTGGACAAACCCCCGATACGATCCATGCTCTGCTGGAAACTTCGGGTCCGCGCAAAGTACGCTGAAGACCACATGGCTAGCTGCACCTTGCCCTCCTCTTCGGATCCTTGAACTTTGGTCTCGATAGAGACGGCACACGGCTTGAAACGCACAGGATCGTACCTGGTCTGGTTGATTGTCTGAAGCCCGTACGGCTGAGTGGGGAGGAGTTCCCGCATGGACGCCCACATAGCGTCGGAGGGAACGATGTTGATGGAGTAATCGACAAGTTTGGAGGAGAGGGTGTTGCCGCTAAGGTGCTTGGCAGTGAGTTCAGGACAGATGCGTGCGGTGGTGCTAGAAGGATGATGTTAGAACGTGTTTGATTTTGAAGTGGAGTGATGCTTGCTGTACATATTATGGTGTCTCACGCCAGGAATGTCCCTCAATGCCAACCGGAGAATGCGGCTGTGAACTTCGTCATTCCAGGCGGCTTCAGACGCACCCTCGCCATTGCAGAGGACAGTAGCATCGCAGATCTCAAGTATTTCCCTCAGATCATGTTCTGCTTCAGCTTCATTGACGGCAATATCACTCTTGATCGTCCACGGCCGCATTGGCTCAGCCCTTCCGCCAAGTTTGGCGACCTTGTCCTAAGGAACGTCAGAACGGATTGGACGAAGGTAGCACGACCATGAGGGGTACTTGCCTTGATTGCCGCCGGTACGATCCCGATTCCATCGCTGATATCCTTGAGCTGCTGATACAGGTCTGCAACGTCCAGCGGAAGTTCCTTGAAGGTATTCTGGAACTTGGTCGGTTTATGCGTGAGCTGAAGGTCGGACATGCCCTTGACAGGGCTCTGGGAACGTTTTGTATTCAAACTTTCCCTGGAGGCTATAGGGAACGAGGCGGCAGAAGATTGCAATTGAGAGTCATGTCTGGCTGCTGATGATCCAACACCGATGCTTTCAAGCTCGACGCTGAGGTCAGATAATGCCTTGCGTGCTTGAAACTCAGGCACAGTGCCGGATTGTAGCTCCGGAGTGTTTTCCTTTGTGCCATCGAACCCAGTCAGGTTTTGCTGCCCTGCTCTTCTATCGGTTCTGCTCTTGCCAGACGCCCCAGAATGCGACGGCGGTCTCGGTGTTGCCAGCTCTTGCTCATCCTCCTGCTCAACCTCTTCTTCTGCTGCAGCAGCGAATGGTTTCCCATCCAAAGGCATGAACTTTTCCTGCCCCATCTTCTTCCTCGGCGACTTCCTGAGATTCATCTTCTGGGCTTCATTCACGTCGATGACCGCGAGGCCGTGGCACTGTATCCTGGATCTCCAAATTGGCTCTGGTGAACATGTGCGCTTCTTTGCAGTCGACCGACCCGAAGCAGAGGGTTGAGGAGTAGGTAGAGGACAAACTCCAGAGCATTTAGGCAACGGTGACGAGTTCCATGGGACGCAGTTACCGTTCTCTGGGACGCAGTTGCCGTTCTCTGGGACGCAGTTGCCGTTCTCTGGGACGCAGTTGCCGTTCTCTGGGACGCAGTTGCCGTTCTCTGGGACGCAGTTGCCGTTCTCTGGGACGCAGTTGCCTTGTTCAACGTCGAGGTCTCGGAGCCAGGCCTCTATAACGTGGCTTGGGAGCATTTGAGAAGTTCGAAAGGTACCTCAGAGATAAGGTAATTGATATGGAGGCGACCAAGACAGATGAGATGCAGGATTATGTGTGTGTTCTGTGTCCATGTGCAGGGCAAAACAACTTAGAGCGTTTGTTTTGGCTTCGTCGCTTGGGAGGAGTATTTCCCTATTACGAACGTACTAGGTAGTATTACCTGGTACCTTAAGGTACCTACCTTAGAAGTTGGTGCCCGATACCCGTAGACCACAATACTATAATCACAGACCACTATTTTAATACTCGTAGACCACACCTAATCGGGCAGTAATTTCCAGAATTTAGTATGCATTTTCGCGTTTTCATGTTTTCGTGTCAAGAATTCTATGCCTGTGATGCAGCTCGCTGTCGCCCCCAATGATGTTTTCTTTCTCATCTTGCCTTAACACAAACCCTTAGTCACAATGGCCCTTGCTTTCTAAGCAGATCCCTATGTAAGGCCCTTAAGCAGGGCCTTTATGCAAGGGCTCTGTGCAGATCCTCTAAATATGAAGCAAGGCCCCTAAGCAAGGCCCTGAAGCAAGGCCTCAGTGGCAGGCCACAGTGCAAGGCCACAGTGCGAGACCCCTAAGCAAGGCCCCTAAACAAGATTCATAAGTGAGGCCACAGTGTGAGGCCTCTAGGCAAGGCCCTAAGCAAGACCCCTAAGCAAGGCCTCAGTGCGAAGCCCCTACCTGTAGGCAAGGTCCCTAAGCAAGGCCTCTACATAGAACAGCAAGGTCATAGAGGGCAGGCACAAGTTGCAGAACAATACAATTGTTTCTAAGTCTAAAACATAAGAAAGTGTGTAGAAACATCTTTGTATGAAGGGTAGAGAGCCCCATAGAAATTTGTACAGGGTGTTGACACGCCGGAAAGAAAGTGTGATTTTGTGCATTAGTGGCTTAGCACAGCGGGATTCACCGAGGGCAACGTCAAGGCTTATGTAAAAGATCTATTACATAAGCAATAAATTTGGACTAGCCGTTATAGGTAAGGTGGGCTGTAATTTATGCAGACTAGTACATATATGGTATTAATTACAAAAATATATTATGGAAAATGCGGGGTAACAAATAAGCCTTAGTCATCATAAATTACATTTTACTAGCCATATATGGATAGATTACACGGTCGCAACATATAATACATATTAAATTACTGAAATCGCGAAAAACTCACGTTGAAATCACGCTTAGGATACTAGTTTTTTGTGCTTACTAAGCATATATAAATTACAGTCGACCTGACATTGGTGGCAAATGAGTGGCAAATTATACTGACTAAGGGCTAATTTAGATTAGTGGAAATATGTATGCCAAGCCCTTAGTGCACTAAAAATGTGACTTTCTTTCCGGCGTGTCAACACCCTGTATGTGGTTCCTGATTAGGTGTGGTCTACGAGTATTGAAATAGTGGTCTATGAGTATAGTATTGTGGTCTACGGGTATCGGGCACCTAGAAGTTATGGGGGATCAGTAGCTAAGCGAGGGCCAGATAAGGTAAGTGTCACCGGTCAGTGAGGCAATACATATTGATTATTAATACCTTAGGTAAGGCGTCATGGCCAGGTCTATAAGGTATCAGCTGGATTCATAAAAGTATATACCCTCATTATTGTTGATTATATCCTTCATATTGGTCTGGCCCTTTCTACCAAAAGAATGAGACAGTAGTCTCAATATTAATGACAGTGACAGTGTAACATTAGCCATAACAACCTAACGTACCTAGTCCTGAATTTGTACATGTCCCTACCAGGGCGTGATGCTCCACCCAGGCACTTCAAGAGCAGCTCAAAGATTGGAGGGATAGCCGTTCTGACAATAATAATGCAAATGTGCAGCAAAGTGAATGACATCATTCATCCTTCATCATTCATCATGCATGCCGGAATGAAGCTCAACTCATCTAAATATAGAGTCCTGGAGGGTCGGAGTGAGGGGACGGCTGATGTTTCAATTCACTTTGCTCTTACACTTGGCTAGTCGGAGCAGTCCCACCATATGTACCTCACTTTCAACGCAACATGACTTCCGTCAAGGATAACGGTGTTGTCGAATACGACCATGTTGATGACCCCGAGCAGCAGGCACGCCTCGGATCAACAGCCCCGCCAGTGGAAGGGAACGGGAATGGGACCAGCAACAACGAGAAGAGTGTAACTCCTGAGCGCGCAGATGGCAAAATCGAACTCAAGGAGGGAGACTGCTACGATAAGTTGGGCTTTGGCTTCCCCAGCTGGAAGAAATGGGCCATCCTCAGCGTCATCTTCTTGGTCCAGGTCTCGATGAATCTGAACGCAAGCTTGTACGGAAACGCCAACGATCTCCTGGCGAACCAATTCGGAATCAGCAAGCAAGCAGCCCGGGTGGGACAGATGATCTTCCTTATCGCCTATGCTTTCGGATGTGAACTCTGGGCGCCGTGGAGTGAGGAACTGGGACGCCGGTGGGTCTTGCAGGCTAGTCTGTTTCTCGTGAACATCTGGCAGATACCCTGTGCCTTGGCACCAAACTTCGGAACCATCGTCGTTGCGCGCTTCCTTGGCGGTCTCTTCCGCAGGCGGTTCGGTCACGTTAGGTATGTTTAACCAATATAGGTCGCTTTTGCTGCAACAGCTAACAGTTGATTGCCCTCTCATAAGGCATGGTGGCCGACATGTGGGACTCGGACGAACAGCAGTATGCCGTGGCCTTCATTGTGCTTTCCTCCGTGGGTGGGTCGGTCGTCGGTCCTATCATTGGCGGCTTCATCCAGGAATATCTCGCCTGGCAGTGGAACTTCTGGATCCAACTCATCGTCGGTGTCTTCGTCCAAGTCCTTCACTTGATCACCGTGCCGGAGACGCGTGCAACCATTATGATTGACAAAGAGGCCAAACGAAGACGCAAGGCAGGGGAGACCAATATCTATGGTCCGGGCGAGCTCAAGGAGAAACGGCTAAATTTCAAGGAAGTACTCAAGATCTGGACACGCCCATTCGAGATGTTTGTGCGGGAGCCGATTGTGCTCTGCCTTTCCTTACTCAGCGGCTTCAGCGACGCCCTCATCTTCACATTTCTCGAGTCCTTTTCGCCCGTGTACAAGCAATGGGGCTTCCGTACCCCGCAGATCGGCCTTGCTTTCATCCCGTAAGCGCACGACTGCGTGACAGGATCTGAGAACTTTGCTCTTCCGCTGACATTGCTCAATAGAATCGCGATTGGTTACTTCATCGCCTATTTCTCGTTCTTTCCCGTCATCCATAGGCACCGACAGATCCGGAGGAAGGACCCCAATGCCCTCCAACCTGAAGCGAGGTTGTGGTGGCTTCTCTTCAGTATGTCCCTCAGCGCGGAGCCTGAATTGATTATTGATGGGAGAGGCTGACCGGCCCACTAGCTGCACCACTTGAAGCTATTGGACTGTTTGGCTTCGCATGGACGAGCCTGGGTCCTCCTCGCGTCCACTGGATTGCTCCGATGATTTTCTCGTGTCTTGTCGGGATTGCCAATGTGAGTGATCGTACTATCTCATTTCTGCGCAGAAAGCAAAGGGGGCAAAGCTAAACCCTCGCAGTATGCTATCTACATGGCTACGATCGACTACATGATCGCCAGCTACGGACCTTATTCGGCATCGGCAACGGGTGGCAATGGCCTGGCGAGAGATTTCCTCGCAGGCATCGCTGCCATGTACGCCACTCCGAGTGAGTAGTAGCGGTCAATGCTCCATATAACGATGTACTGACGTCCTCATCATAGTGTTCTCCAACATTGGCAAGACCCACCCGCTCGAGAATGCTTCAACGGTGCTGGCCTGCCTTGCAGTTGTCGTCACGATCCCGATCTACATCTTTTACTGGAAAGGACCGGCGATTCGCAAGAGGTCCAAGTTTGCTCAGACGCTCGCCAGCGACAATCAGTCAAAGGGCGGTCGAGCGGCAAAGTAAAGACGGACAGAATTGTGCGGACGTGTGCTGGGGGACTTAGACTTCGATTTTTTATTGTGATTTGAAGGCTATCAAGATATTGAGATTTCTACATGCTAGGTGTGCACTAAATTAAACACAGTAGTGCCCGGAGGCGTGAGCCTGATCCTAGGTCAGGCTAAGTACAATTGTCAGTTCTAGGATAGAAAACGTGTATTCCGGGAAGAGGAACATACATGACGGTTCTGTGTAATCTTTTGATACTCTATGGTGATGATAGATCAAAGTGATCGGATAAGCCCGTTGGGCTTCAATAATCAATGGACTTTGCAGGGCTTTGCGCTGAACCAGAGGAGTTACAAAGGTGGGTGTATACTATGTCACATTATTCCTTGGCCCCAACTTCACCGTCCTCATTGGGCTCATCACTCGCTAGCATGGCGTATATGAAGGGATTCTGGAATGAACTGGTAAAAGCCAAAGAGGTATACTGCTATCAAAGACATCGAGCATAGATATTGTCGCCAGCATCCTGCCCCGACGAAATTGGAAGGCACTGATATGGTAAGAGTGACGCTTCCCTGGCTGTATAATCTCAAGCACGTCAATTTCTGATTATGTAGTTGTTCATGATTCCGGTTGCGGTTCGTCTGGCTTCCTGCCATATATGATGCGACTGAGCGGGAGAATGAAAGTCACGTTATTAGCTTGGTTAGACCAGGGCGGCGTAATCTTGGTTGCTAAGACGAGGGCCGGAAAAGAGACGGTGGAAAGTGGCACCTACATGTTCCAATAAGCATGAAGCCTTGTATTCATGATATCCGTCCTCGCGCCCGCGCAAAGGACTTGCACCTCCTCCTTACTCCATCCCAGAAACCTCGTCAACGGCGCCAGAGCAAACGCCTCCAACACCTGCGACGTGTTTTCTTGGCTGAACAGACCGATCTTCTTCATGTGTTCATCCTTGGGCCATGTGTTGATGGGCCACTTGAGCAGGGATTCTTGCACGTCGACGAAGCCCGCCGCCAGCATGCGCTCTTTGTGCTTTAAGGCGGCATCCAGGGGCCGGCCAGCGCACCTGAAGCCCTGGAGGACGAGTGACCACCACTCGGCCAGCCGGCACGAGGGTGGGTCAGCAGTGAAGGTGTCGTCATCACAACAGAGGCTCTCGACGTCCTGCAGCTCGAGGTAGCCGTTCGGCCGCGTCCAGGTGAAGGCGTTGCTGATGAAGGCCGGCCAGTCATGGAAGGAGCCAACCATCATACGTGAATGGATCAGATCAAACTTTTGCCGGTAATGCCAGGTGTCTTCAATGTCGTCGACCAAAAACTGCACGTTTGGGGGGATCCAGGTTGGTTGGATGGGGCTGAGGTCGATGCCAATAACCTGCGCGGTTGTCAATTAATTTCTCAGCCAGCTGGAGGGTACAGCCTCGATAGGCGTATACTTGAGATTCGGGATGCTCGTCACCTGGTTGCGGGGTTGTAGTTAGCCGTCAAGGTTGTTTGGTTCAACAGTCACAAGAGTACAACATACCGAAGTCTATCGCCCAGATACCTGTCCCGGTGCCAACGTCGAGGCAGTTATGGACAACCTTGACCGGCGCGAGATTCAGCTTCCCCTTTAGGCTTACTTCAAAAAGCGCGTTCTGCAGGTCTTCATGAGACGTAAGCGAGGGCGAGTCACAGAGAAAACAGCTGATGACGCTCACCAAGCCTGTCCTGCTCCGTCTGTAGAAAGGTTGAAGTAAGCCACAAGAGGGTTCACAACCAAGGAAGCCAATCATACTTCGTCGTTTGGTGCATTATATTCTATCATGAACACTAATCAGCCTTGTCGCTGCAGGGGACGAACAACAAAAGTTTGGTAGATGCGGGAGTGTAGAGAAGGGGAACAGACTTCCTTCTCTGTAGGAATGATAAGTCCTCCCATTCTCTTGACGATAGTGCGCTATGCTTGATGCCAATGACACGGTCCACGTCGACCTATCCCAAGGTCCAATGATTCAGCAGCAAGACCTGGGATGGGGTGTGTTACAGTCACACCACTCACTCCGAAGTGTCCGAATAGCTTGAGTCGTCGGCATTCTTTGCACACTGCCATCAGCCATATGGAGCGAAGAGTGTCAAGATAAGGGCAAAGTTGCTTACGCCGATGGCAGGATGCGACAGAGGCTCTGCTGGAGTCGGCTGTACTGAAGGTTCGATAGCGCCATCGTTGGCGTGCGGCTGCCCTTCTCCCTCTGGGCCTTTTCGAACTTGGGTGGCCTCGACCTTGGTGTTTGTGCTCGGCACGGCTGCCATGGTGTGCGCTCAAGTTGCAACGAAGACTGAATGAGCGAAAGGTGTCCGACAAGATGTTGCTTGACAAGGTGGTGCTTTATAAGGAGAGGTTTGGTTCCCGGGGCGCCAGCTAGTTAGCCACCTTACTGTTTTTCGGGTAACCATTATCGCTCTGTTCACTGTTACCTAAGGGGCACAGTAATTCATATGCTCCGACTACTTGTGGGCTGTAAGGATTGTGATTGATATACATACTTCGTAGATTGATATCGATTGATATTGGTTGATACCCTTAGCTGTTGGGCGAGCGGGCCACCACTCTACTGTAGGCGATGCCGGGCCGTCCCTAGCGCGCGTGTTCGCAGGGTCTAGGAGGCTTGATCCGATGTTTGCAGCTACTCGTGCAGGTGCCCTAATGTAAGTTACAGGGTAGGATGCATCACGTAACCCACATGCAGCCATGTAAGAGGAGGGGCAGGAGGAGGATGAGGAGGAAGAAGAGAGGATGAGGAGGAGGTGGGGAGGGGAGAAGGTGTTGGTGATATGAGCACATGCCAGAGATTCGACAAGACCTACTCCAGCAGCTCTTCGATGGGCTGCCCACGAACATTGCACACAAGGACATCCCGAGTGCTTACAGTCCATTTGGTCAGTCCCGGTCACCCATCATTAGTGCTGTTCCTGCTGCTCCTGCTGCTGCCAGCACCTGTGTCCTGTAACACCTCCCAGTAACACTAGGTGCGGAACTCTGATACAGTGCTGAACCAGCTCTCCCACAAGCAAACTGCTGTATCGCATCCCTCAACCACACGATGACGCTGCTGAGCATGCTCGCCGCCGTGCGCTGGTACTTTGTCGCTATTGCTCTCTTGGCCTACGCCGCAAAGCTTTACCGTGAGGCCCGTAAGCTGAAAGAATTCAAGGGTCCATTTGGCACGTCTGTCAGCAAACTCTGGATGGTCAAGGCTAGCGTGAGCAGAAGAACGCATCTGGAATTGTTCGATGTGAACGAGAGATACGGTCAGTCGTAGGTCTTGATGCCATGCTTCTTTGACATGTGTCACCTCCTCCCTGCCGTAATCTTCGTGTATCATGCTTCGTCTGCTTCTTGCCCTGCGTGGAGACTCGACGAACCCGACTTACAGTTTGTGTCACAGGCTCTGTCGCTCGCATAGGACCCAATGACCTGCTCACCAGCTCACCTGAGCTCCTCATTCGGATGAACGCCGCCAGATCCCCATACACCAAAAGCGACTGGTACAAAGGTGTTAGGGTTCAACCGGGTCATGACAACCTCTTCACCATGCGCGACGAGAAGCACCACAACCTGCGGAGGTCCCAGTTGGCTGCAGGTGTATGTCCTCATCGAGTGGTCACACCCTAATATATCCAATTACTGAAGTACTGAAGTACTCCGGCAAAGAAAACCCGTCCCTTGAAAAATCCATCGACACCCAAGTGATGAACCTGGTACAACTGATCCGCGCGAAATACATTTCCACCAACTCATCTCTGAGGCCATTGGATTTGGCACGGAAGGCGCAGTACTTCACGCTCGACACCATCACCGATATCGCCTTTGGACAAGCGTTCGGCGATCTGGTGCGAGATGAGGATGTGCACAAACACATCCAGTCCACCGAGGAGATGCTGGAAGTTCTCACTCTCTTGACCGTTTTCCCTACCTTACAGGACCTTCTGTCGAACGAGTGGATCGCCAAATTGTGCTTTCCGTCCGACACGGACAGCACCGGTATTGGGAGACTAATTGCGTGAGTTTACATCCCCCTTGTCCAACCCCGAAAATAGCTCGTACCAGGCGGATCGATTGGCTTTTTCAGATGCTAACAAAAGCAAATTCCTCCCCAGCATCGCCACACAGCTTGTAGCCAAGCGCTTCGGCCCCAAAGCTGTCAGATACCCGGACATGCTCGACTCCTTCATCCGACACGGCCTCAAGGAAGACGAGCTGGTGTCGGAATCGCTGTTACAAATCGTTGCCGGCTCCGACACGTCTGCGACCGCCATCCGCGCCACCATGCTCTTCCTTATGACCCACCCGGCCACGTACCGCACCCTGCAGAATGAAATCGACGCCGCCATCGCCGCCGGCAAGGTTTCCAGCCCCGTCGTCGAGACCTTTCAGGCCCAGAAGCTGCCATACCTACAGGCCGTCATCAGGGAGGGCATGCGTATTTGGCCACCTGTTACGGGGTTATTGTCCAAGGTCACCCCACCGGAAGGAGACACGGTCGAGTTGGACGGCAAGACCATCTTCCTGCCCGGTAACACCAATATCGGCTATTGCGCGTGGGGCGTCCATTATAGCAAAGAAGTCTTCGGCGAGGACGCGCACGTGTTTCGGCCAGAGAGATGGTTGGTGGAGCAGAGCGATGAAAAATTGGGCCGCATGCAGCGAACTGCGGAGCTGGTCTGGGGTTATGGCAAGTATCAGTGTCTGGGGAAGAATGTGGCGATGATTGAGCTGAATAAGGTGTTTTTTGAGGTAGTGCTTCCCTCGCCCTCCTTCCTGTTTTCAACCATCAAGCACTGTGTTGCTTCTTGGGTCTGAAACCGGGCTAACCCATGCCGGCTCTTTCGACAATACAGCTCCTCCGCAATTTTGACTTCTCACTCGTCGACCCCACCACGCCGTGGAAGAGCAAGAACGTTGGCCTGTGGAAGCAGTCGCAACTGTGGGTCCGTGTTACGGAGCGCAATCGCACTTCTTGATCATTTGCTTGTGGGCCCAACACAGATCTAGGTTGACGCTGTTGAGAAGTCGAACTTCAAGCAATCACGGTACATAAAAGATGTGATGAGGTGGGACAGGTTGTCTTAGTCTGCACTCGGTTTGCTACTATGGTTACAACAAAGACAGACGAAGTCAGGGATGATGTGTGTGTTTGTGCAGTGCGCAGTCCCATATCGTCTAGCCAGAATTGGAGCTTGTAACGTTGTTGTGCCTTCATTGCTTGGCAAGAGGGGAGTTTTACAAAGGCTCGACTATCCTTTGCACCGATGATGCCCTCATCTGAGACAGGTGTTTGTACGAAGTCTACCAGAACTACCGTACCTACCTGGATTACCCACTTATTGAAGACCCCCACACATACCTATTTTAAGGTAAAAGCCTTAAGGTACCTAGGTAGGTTTGCTACTCCTATACCTGGTAGTGTCTGAATCTGGGGGGTGCCCAGTAAATTTTGTGATCGTATAAGGTAGGTAAGGTAGGAAGCCTGATGCGATCGATCCTTCTGCATTGAGACAAGTACTTACCTTTCAGACACCAGTATTGAGAATAGGGCTAGGCCGGTTGGGTTTGTGAGCACTGCCCGAAAACTATATAATTCGAACACCCCTTCTGTTTTCTTTCCTCTTCGTCTTCTTCTTCCCCTTCATCTTCGTCTTCTCCTTCATCTTCTCTTGCTCTCCAAACAGCTCATAGTCAGAAACTGATCCAAGATGGATCGTCGCGAGAGTGCCTCGACAGCAAGCACCGGGGCTCCTCCGGTGTCATCAGCATATCCCACTCACAAGCGTCACCACATCTCCGGTGACGAGACTGACCCCGCATCCATCGGCAACGACGTCGCCGACCGCGCCATATCCAAACCACCACAATCACCGCCACCACCATCGCCACCGCGTCCACGCAAGACGGCCAATGCAGACGAAGAAGACTCCGAAGATGAGGGCCGCCGCAATGCCTGGAGGACGCCCATATCGTCTGATCCTTTTCCCTTGGGCCCAATGCGCACCTTCGCAATCGAGCGCGATCACCCCCTCATGCAGTGCTGGGCTCCACTGCATAATGCAATCCGAGCTGCGCTGGAGCAGCAGTCCCCTCTCCATCATTGGCGCGCAATTGAAGTCTACCGGCGACGGCACACCATCCAACCGAGCCCAGAAGGCACCGACGACACCACTGTCCTGATGACGATTAACCAAGGTTCAGATGAAGGTCACTGAGCTGCCCTCCTAGAGAGCATTAAAGCGATTTGCAATGAACATGGACAATCCACATTGCAGATCGAGGTACTTGAGGGTTCCATTACCCGGGGCTGACCTGGGCGATGCATCCGCACCAGAGTGAAGCAATCATGGACTCAAGCATCGGTGTTGTTGGGCTGGACTGGTCCAGTGGGACGCTGGGAGGCTACTTAACCGTTCAGTCGCCCTCCACCAAGGAGGAGAGTTTAATGCGCCGGCGCGAATTAGTAGTCACTCACAAGCACCGCGAGACATACCAGCGGCTACTGGCCAAGATAGACGCCTTCGATTGCAGGGTCGGCCATGTGTGGGCTACCTCAGGGTATCGGGTGGCGGCCTCCGGGTGCGCGCTTGATTAGGGCCTTGTCCGGGTTGACGAAGAACGAGTAGGTACCAACAATATAAAGTCCACACGACACATATCCCAGGTATCACAAAGAAAGTTCGAGAAGACTGATCTGTTAGAATATACCCAGTTACCGAATCTTAAGCATTCTCGCATTGCTTTTGAACTGGGCGGCAAGATGGTGAGGACAACGGCTACAATGAGCCTTGATGATGAGCTGGTCCTGTATGGTAAGGTCTCTGAGATGACACGCGGAAGACTCAGCGCCATCAAGTCCTCAATCCGGTGGCCCGAGCGAAAAGGTGTGACGACTGAGTGTGTTGTTACCGCGCAGAACGGCCTGGCCTTTGCTCTATCGGGCGACTCTGGTAGTTTTGTGCTGAATCGGACTGGTGCCTTGGTGGGCTTGCTGATTGCCGGTGTGGACGGCAGAGGAACGGGCTATGTGACTCCCATTCAGGAGATTTGGGAAGATGTCAGAACGCGGACTGGGCATGAAATTGAGTTGGACTGATTGCTCTACTTGTTGTTAGAGTAGATAAATAAAGACTTTCTTCACTCAGTAGTCAATCAGCCACAACCATAGAGACCATGTAGTCAGTCAGGCTCTTCTCATCTTCATGAATACTCAGAGTACTTTCCCAGTGGTTCAACCTGTAGAAAGAGTGCCTTCTTCTTAGTAGTGACGATAGAATGGAAGCAATCACTGTACATGTCAAATAGGCTGGGTCCACAGGTTGCCTACAGGTCACGCGGGTCCCGTTGGGTCAGGGTCGGGTGTGGGTTGGGTGCACTTTTCGGGACCTAGGGTCGGGTGGTATGGCAAGGTGGGGATGCGCACAGGAGAACCGTCGATACGAGGGAGGAAGGTGCGTGGTATGTAAGATGATCCTGGCCAAGCTTGCTCGATACAGAGGGTCGAGGAGGAGTCTGGATTAATGCACGCAGTAAAGATGTTTCAAAGCCCTAACCTTGGATTAGTGTGTTGATTTGATAGATTGGTGATGATTGAGATGTAAGGTGATTAAGAGTGTTAGTTGGCTTTGGCTTTGGCTTTGGTTGTGGCATTAGCTTTGGTGACCGAAGCACCAAACTTCACTTTAGCACTTTGAGGTTTTTCTTTTAGGGGAGATCATGGCCCGACTGAGAGGAGATCGATACGAGAGGTTAATCATATGATATTGCAATTCTCAGCGGGCCTACTCCGCAGGGTAGCGTGCCGTGTATCAAGGTGCATGTACTAGTACCGGAGGCAGGAAATCTGCTATAAGATTGCAATGTTGATGGAGGTCGGTTGATGAATTCCGGGAGAAGGCTAGTCGATCATTCAATCTAGTGGGGGAGACAAGAAGCTTGTGTTCTTGTGGATTTCCAAATGAACTGACACTACCTTGTGTGAAGCACTCCCGGTGGACTTTGAAAGCGGATAGCTACAAAAGTGTGACCGTGGGATACAGTCACTGCTTTGGACCAAACTTCCACAGGAGCCCCTTTCCGACTCAAATCATCTGCTCCCGGCACGAGGGAAAGCCTTCCATGCGAGCCCCTCTGACTGCGACTCTTCTAACTCCCCGCACGGTGCAGTCGACCTTTGTCATGCCGTTTTCAAACGTAGCTCCTAACAGACTCATGCATATCAAAATCATTGACGACCCTGATCAAGCCTGGCTCCTCCTCCTTCTGCGCCTCCTCGACAGAGAGTAAGTCACCGCGCGTCGACAGCGCCTGTGTCGACCTCCCTGTTCTACCGCCAATCATGGTCCGCATGCCCGTCAGCGTCGCGCCTGGAATGCCCGGCAGCGAGTAATGCTCGTCCGGGATCGTATCCCCGAACTCGTCGACCCTGCGCTGCTTCTTACGATTGGCCATGTTCCTCCTGTACGAAGACAGCCAGGAGGGCTCGTAGCGCTTCTTGTTCTTTCCTTCTTGTTCGAGCGTCTTGATGCGGTAGAGCGAGCGAAAGGCGGTCAGCGAGACGACCGTCACCGCGACGCTGGCCTCGATGATCTGCCAGAAGAGGTTCCACTGGACGTCGATCGCGGTGCCGGTGTTGCCGTCGATGGTCTCGCCCGTCGAGCGCAGGAGGCAGATGGCGAACATGCAAACGGAGAGGCAGAGGAAGGTGTTGAGGAGGATCTTTTGGCGGAGCCGGATCTTGACTTTCCAGAGGAGGCTAATGGGGACGGCGACGACTGCGGGAGGAGGAAGGAGGATATTCAGCATTGTGGAGAATTGTAGAGGGAGAACTGTTTTACGTACTGAGGAGATCAGTGAGCATGTTCAGGGCGTTTGCGAGCTGCGAGATGGCGATTGTTCTTGTGAAGCCTGGTCCTTGGGCGCATTGGACTGGGCATGATCGATCAGAACAATGCGGAATTGAGGATTAGATAAGATATGTCCGGGTACTCACTCGAGGAAACGCCGAAATGCGGACAGGAGATAAAGATGCTACAAATACAAAAAATGCCCGAAAGAACGACGATGCCCACGGTCACCGTCCAGTAAGTCAAGAGGGCTCTCAGCTGATCAGTCAGCTGGCGGAAGAAGAGCAGGAAAGACATCTTGACGGTGAAGATGGTGACCCAGCACATGACCTCGGTGGAGAAGGCCAGCTGCTGATAGGTAAGGATATGGTTCACAAAGTCCGGAGCCATGACCTCCTGCAGCACCAGTTCGCCCGGGCCCAGGATCAGGAACATGTCGAAGTAAATATCCTCAAACATGACGATGGTGAAGGTGAAAGCAGCGATCAGGGACAAGCAGCCGAACAGGAGGGCGTAGTCATCGGCGAACAGGCGCTTCTGGTAACGGAACCGGATGGTGAGCCGGCCGACGGTCGCGAGCATGGCTGCGGTGAAGAGCACCGAAACAGCTGCCTCTTGTGCTTCAGCGTCGTGCAGGCTTTGGAGGTTCTGGAGGAACAGACCTTGTAGGCAACGCGATGGACCCGGCCATAGTCGCCGTCCATATTACTGAATGATCGAATGCAAGCTATCCAGGACCGAAAGGAGAGATGCTGGTGCAGACGTTGGATGATGGGCAGTTGGCCCTCTCAAAGGATGATAATTCTCCTGACGGGGGAGCATCTTAGATACGTGGCAGTAATGCGCCGTACTGGTTCTAATCAAGGCCGAGGGACATCATCTCGCACCCACCATCATTCGTCTCTTACACTGCACATAAGAGCGCACCTTGAAATAGAAAGAAGCTGGGGCAGGCTGATATCGCATGCGAGAGGACTCACGGGTCAAACCTTGGTGGAAGCGGCTGCATGATGATAGCCATTGATAGATTGCCCAAGCTGGCAGCTTTCCTGCATTAGTCTCTTGCTTGTGGGCTTTTCGACACTGACACCACATTCCTTAAGGTAAGGCTCTCAACCGGGGGTGAACCAGACTTCCAGGTTGATAAGTTTGGTTCGGAGAGGCAGAGAAAGGCAGTCACCCTCAAACATACCTCAGGGTACCTTAGCCGTTTCACGGAATATCATAAGCCATCTCACGGGCCCCTCAACACGAGATACCGACTGCATATGGCCCGAAACGAAGAAAGTAGCACTTCTGTTAACTTCGTCTGCGAGTGGAGACTACATGAACTGCATGTGTTGGTTCTCGTAGAGGACCATCCTGGGGTGCTGCAGCCCAGGCGAAGGACAAGGCTGGCCAACGGACTGAGATCGATGCAAATGATGTTGCTTGTACAGTTCCTACACACATGCTCACTCAGAGTGGAAGTAAGTTTAACGTCAATCTTAGCGGAGCCACTTCGCTTCCAAGTTGGCGCGACTGCGCCCCGTCCCGGCATATACCAGGTAAGGGGTAAGGTTTCTTTGCCTTACCTTAGCTCAACGACGTGTGACACTTGGAAGGCTCCACGGTGCCTCCCGTCCTCACTCGGTTACTGCGCTTGACAGAATCGCAGTGGGCCTGCCTACCCGACATGCATGCCCAATGACCCTCTTTGCCCACCTGCACGCACGTCCGGAGCTTTCAACATCACTTGATTCGGTACCAGGGAGGTAGGGTCACAACACGCAGACCGTCCTTGGACTTATCGTAGAGGGCAGACAAGACGCACAAGGCAACCGTCTCGTGCATACCTACCTTACGGGGCTGAAACGCTCATCCGATGGCCCCCATGTCGGCTACCAGACTTGCGGCGGGTAGAGAACGCAGATCGGTGCGAAGCGCTCGCGCGTCTCCAATTCCCTCACACCATTTCTCTTCCTTGCCCATCACTCGAAACATATTCCTGATGTCAGATTAGACGCATGACTCGCTGTAATAACATCCTGGATCCAATAAACCCCGCGCGCAAGTTGATATCAGGCAGCCATAAGGTAGTTCAAACATCGCGAAGCTTGACACGGCAAGGCATCCCCTCGCTCGGCCCACCGTTGAGAGCCTGGTAAGCTCTCTCGCCAGCCACATGCCTTGGCCCCTTTTTCGGATGCAGCTGGTCCCACTCGTCATATGGCATACTGAACTCAAACTGTCGTATGGCCAGCACGAGCACTGCCTTCATCTCGAGAAGCGCGAGCTCTTGCCCGATGCAGTTCCGGGGTCCAAACTCGAATGGCCTCCATGCTCCCTTGAGCGGGTACAGTTCGTGTCCGGGCTGCACTAGCCAGCGATCGGGGATGAAATCGTCTGGACGGGGCCAAAAGTTGGGCGAGCGTTGAATTGTGTGCGGACTCGACCATACGAGGCACTCCTCGGTGGGGTAGACCCGGCCATCCTCCGCCACCACCGAGAAGCCAGGCTCGCCTAGTCGCGTACTCGATGCGACAGGGAAGAGCCGGAGCGTCTCCTTGATCACGGCAAGTGTGAATGGAAGTCGATTGAGAATATGAGGATCCTCGGAGATCATCGCAGGAGCTCGATCCAAGCTAGTCCCAAACACTTCGTCGTGTTCGGCACGGATGCGGTCCAAGTCTTTGACGTTCATGGAGAGCAGATAGAAAGACCAGCAGAACGAAGCGCTCGTGGTATCGTGACCTGAAAATATGAAGAGTTTGATCTGCCCCACGATGAGCTCTTTGGTGGCTGCGTCCATGGACCTTGTCTCCCGCGGTGGGGCAGAATTGTCAGACACGTCGTTTAAGTATGTCTGAATAGAGCGATCGATGACGGACTTGTTGCTCGCGTGGTCTGGTCGTTGAGTGTACGCTTCGAAACGATGCTTGAGGGCTTTGTTAATGTATGCATTCACGATTCTGGCATTGTACCAATGCATAAAAGGACGCACGGGATGCCAACGCTCCCACAGGTTGAGCTTCGTTCCCAGGAAAGCTTGGAACATGTCAGAGACAGAGCTCTTCCCTTGCTTCTGCGGACGACTTACCCACTGAACCTGCCGTCTAAGAGCAGCGATCATCGGATGAGGAGTTCTCTGACTTTGAAAATTGACGTTGCTAGTAGATTAGATCAAGTCCTTCTTTTATTGGAGTTGATGCTTACAGAACAAGCTTTCCAATAACATCCACCGTGAAGTTGTCAGTCAACGGCTTCAGCTGGAACATGCCTCTGGATGCTGCTCGCTCTTTCATTACTTCACAAAACACCAGTGCCTCTTCGACGATTTCCGCGACCAGTGTGGTGAGGTATGCCGCGCCAAAACCAGGGTTGAAGACACCTCGCCATTTCTTCCACAGCGGGCCCTCCATCGTGATGAGGTCATATTTCCCAGCGATGGGTCCGAAGAAAGTTCGTAGCGCCGGGAACTTGGGCAGGGTATGCTCTTGAGCAATTTGCTTGGCTGTAGAGGGAGATGTTGTGACGAGGATGGGAGCGATGAAGGGCCAATTGTCGAAATAGAAAGACGTTGCCAACGTGCAGATATTGTTGTCGGATCGCTATTGGTATGTACTGCAGATTCACATCTGGAGGAAGGTCTGCTATGATCTCTTTCACGGCCACCAGGCTTCCAAAGACGGGATGGTGAGGTGCAAAAGACTGAAAGCGGTAAGCTTGGGGATCTTTGCGATGCCAGAGATGATGATGATCATACAAGACCCTTTTTCCGCAGCTTGATCATGCATTGGCGAATATCAAAACCTCAATACACAACGATGACTGCAAAGCTGAGAAGACCAATTGCGCCCGCCGCGAGTAGCGACTGGACGTTGAGCAATGAGGCTAAGCGTTTCATAACAGCAGAAGGTAGCCAAGCTGGATGGAAAACAGGATCTATCATTGATGAGTCCATGCTGTCAATGTGAAGTCGATGTGGAGAATTTTGTTGTGATTGAGAGGGTGATGATGGAGAAGATGCACAGTGAAGGTGAAGCAACAAAGAATCCCAGGTACGAAAGTCGCGTGGCCTGTAAGTTGTTTGTAGGGCACCCTTGTTTATACCCTACCTTAGCGCACTGAGGTGGTCCTGTACCTTAGGTACAGTACGGTACCTAGGTACCTTACTCACTCCACTACCTTAGAGGCTCTATACGTGTCTGTAATTCTGTAACATGACAGTATTAACGTTACTCTTCCGCTATCAGCCAGGGCTTCACACCTACCTGGTACCTACCTACCTTACCTCTATAGAATACGGCGATGATATCATTCATACAAGGTCTACAAGAACGTATCCCATATGCAGTCATTGTAATAATAAGAAGGGAGACTGCCCCTCAATATCTTTGCTCTCCTCAGCTGTGCCGTGCTGTGCCGTACCATAACTTCATACATTAGCTCTTCAGCCTGACGAGCCTATCCGAGAGGACGGGTTCATTTCCACTGGAAATGCGACAGACTCGGCTAGCGTCGGGGTTCAGGCTAACCGAAAACCGTCGAATCTCGGTGGGAATGAACAAGTGGGAATGAAGCTTGGGTT
>JAABUY010000801.1_pt1 | contig 49353 bp, 52 predicted proteins | sample 5560271 | NCBI WGS metagenome assembly JAABUY01 (sample SAMN10711886, study PRJNA513374) | rock metagenome | isolation source: Antarctica rocks | place: Antarctica: Victoria Land, University Valley | reverse complement strand
TCGGCCCCACACACCCGTCCTGTCCCTTCGTTAACCGTCGGAGCAAAAACAGCAAGGCGCAACCCTCTACACAATCCAACTAGGCCTCAACCTAATCTGGATGCCGCTCTTCTTCCAACTCAAACGCCCCATCGAAGCCACCGCCGACATCGTCCTGCTCACCGGCGTTACGGGCTACTTGACGTATATCTGGAGCCAGGTGGATGAGGTGGCGGCGTGGGCGATGGTGCCGTATTTGGCGTGGCTTGGGTTCGCTACTTATCTCTCTGTAAGTGCAGCCTCTTCCGGTACTTTTTGGTCTGCGTCGTGAAGACGTGCGCGATGAGCTGGAGACAGGGCTTGCTGACTTGGCTGGGAAATGCGTGCAGGCTGGGGTGGGGTACCTCAACGACTGGGATATCGCGGCCAAGGAGCGCGATGTGCCGCCTACGGCGAAGGCTGGGGGCACCGAGTACGTTAATGAGGCGCCTGCGAAGAAGGCGCTGTGAGTGAGGGGTTCGGTTCGGGCGTCGCAGAGGAGCGGGCGAGCGAGCGAGAGCGCCGAGTCTGGACGGGAGCGAGGAGCGTTTCATAGCGCTGTTGTGGCCAAACTAGTCGTGCGACCTTTCGTCTACCATTTCACTCGCGGATGTACTTTCTCTATCCAGCTTTCATCTTGTCACTGTACTTGTATCCTGACGGCGTACTTCTCATCGCCCTCCCTTTGTCAATGTCGTCCCCGCTTTACTTTGCTTTCCAGCGCAGATGAGTAATCACCGGGACACCTCAGTTCACTTCACTTCGCTCCCCCTTCCGTACGTACCCGACAACAACGAAACCGTATAGGTAGTCGTCCTTAGCACATCCATCCGTCGACGACGTGATGCGGTAGAAGTGATACGCTTTCTGTATTATCTCTGCCACCTAGTGCCTACCTTACCTATACCAGTGCAGCAATTCTTACCCTTAGCTTACCTTACCTTGCCTTGCCTGTCGTCGTTCAAAAGCTTTTACATGTCGCTTTACCTCAACGGCGGCGTAGGGTACTGATAGATGGTGACTACCACCCCTCCGCCCCTCCGCCCGATCTCGCCCGAAACAGGAGCCTCGCGCGGCAGCGCGCAATGGTAGACTCTGGTAGCGGCGTGCGGAGAATGGACGGACGACAGGCCCCGGTCCTCGCAATGTGCCCGTCAAGAGGGAGCGTTCCACTGTCACTATCACTGTAGCCGAAGAAGAACGGATTCCCTTCCACCGAGCGAGCGGTGAACCAACTTGTCCCCCCCCCCTCCCCTCTCCCGCTCGACAGACAGAGCCGAAGTCCAGCAAGGATCAGGGACGGACCCAGTACAGTACAGTCACAGTTAGCCATGATCCCTCCTCTCATCGCCAGCAAGTTTGATCCGTATATTATTACTGTACACGCCACGCCACTCCACTTCACTTCACTCCACTCCACTCCACCCCACTCCACCCCAGCCCCACCCACACAGCTGATTCCCACACGCACGCACGCACCCAAGCGAATGTCCTCTGACGGCGCGCGCCCCGATCCCTTTGATCCAGTCCCGATCCTCCACCCCCCAGGTCTTAATCTGCACCGCAACCAGCGTAGGCCCGAGCAAAGGCGAAATGAAGCAGCAAAGTCGATACGATACGGAAGCGAAAGAAGAAAGCAAAGGAAACTCGTTGATCGCGTAGAGAGAGAGCGCGGTATTCGTTCGTTTCGTTCCCCCCAATTCCCAACCGTCAAACGACGCGAGCTGAATGTTTTTGATATTTTCTTCCGGTGGCGGAATTCCCATCTAAGGTGAGTTGGTATCTGACTCTTCTTTCTTTCATCTGTCGGCTGCAGAGCAATCCGATTCGGGCAAAGGAGCGAGCGTGAAAGGGATAATGGGAAATGGGTATCTGAAAGGAGCGGAGAAGAGATGGAAAGGACGAGATACGTCGGAGTTGGAGAGATGGTGTATTAGACGAAATTCCGAAAGGAAAGTAATGTGCGAGACACACGGTGTAGGGGTTTGAGCAAGACTAGCTATCCAAACTCCCCCCCCCCCCACCCACCATGCCGCCGCTGTGCGCGATCCAGCAGATGGTAACAATTTGAGCAAGGCACGTGGCAGATTTCAGATGACAAGTTCAGAAGACGCTACGCTTTCGTAAATCATGATATAGTATAGAGTGAGAGGAGGACTGGACAAAGAGGAGTCTGGGTATGGCGCAAGGCATTCTGTGATCTAGCCGTCGTCATCGCCTTCGTCATCGTCACCCAGGTCCTCGCTTTCTTCAGCACTTGTGCTTCTCCTTGGAGCACCAGCCCCGGCAGACAGAGAGTTGCTATTCGTCTTAGCTCTTTTGCTCGACGAGGTGGTCGTGTCACCACCCAAGGCGACAGACTTCCTCTTCGCACTACCCGACGAGTTCCCCAGTCCTTTCTTCGAAGGCGTGTGGTGGTTTTCCTTGTCGCCCTCCTCGCTGGCCCCTTCGCCGTTGGCACTCTTATCCATCGCCGCCACCTCGTCGGCGGTCAGGAACCGGCCACCGGGTCCACGCGGTCTTCGCATGGCGTGGTTGTGTCTCGATTCGTGGAGGTAAGGCCTCCGTCCTTTGGACGTCAGTCGGAGGGCTTCTTCGAGCCGTTGCCGTGCGACTCTCCGCTTCAATATCCGATGAAACTGTTTCGCGTTGACGTACAGCGGCGACTCTTCGGCGCTACCGGCCACGATCTCGGGCGACTGCTGGTGCTGCTGCACGGGCGGCTGCGGTGGTGCCATTTGAGGTGGCACGGATGCTCTTGGTGCATTGTGGTTCATGAGAGCGGGTTGTGGGGCTTGAACGTGAGGGCTGCTGACGTGTTGGGACATTCGGCGCTGCTGAACCTGTACTTGAGAAGGTAAAGGGGGCATTTGCCCGGGCACCTGCGGCGGTGACCTAGGAATCGGATGCCGTTCGCTCTTCACCTGAACTCCAGCCATACGTGGTGATCCTCGATGATTTGGTCCCATGTTCCCAGGTAATGGATCCGGTGGTATAGGATAGTATGGTTGACCGGCAGCGGCAGCGGTGGCCATGGCAGCAGCTTGAGTGGCGGATATATACGGTTGATGCATACTTGGTGGCGCTACTCCGTATGCTTGGGGGTAGCCCAACGGTTGATGCACTTGGTGTGTCGGTTGATTTGGCGGTTGCTGTTGGTATCCATGACCCTGAGATGGTAGTATCGGTGATGCTTGATGATTCGGGTGTTGTTGGTGCATTTGCGGCTGCTGATTCGAAGACGAAGTGATGGGTATGCCACCGGGCCCGCCATTCTGAGGTCCGTTGTGATACGGTCCTTGGAGATGGGGTGGTGCGTGAGGAAGTTGACTATGTGGAGGCGGCGGTTGAAATTGTGCGTAATCCATCATGGGGCCGATCGAGTGTAGATTCTCGTGGTAAGATGAAGGTTGACGTGCAAGTAGGCTAGGATCCTGTCGATTATTCCCGCACGTGTATGTATGGATGAGCAGCACACCTGAGGCAATGGACCGCAACTACCCTCGACTACGCAATCTCGCGTAGTGTCCTATCCAAAGGCTCGAGAAGGTCGTAGAATTTCCTCTTAAGGTCGATTGGAGATGATTGAGTGATGGCACACACGCTATATACAGCTTGCCAGGAATTCGGCGAGTGGGCGGGCTTGATTCGATGGACTAGATATGCAGTCTGCTGCAGCCTTGTTTCGACATCAGCATCAACACATGAAGAAAATCTGATTGGCCAAGATAAAGGACCAATCCATACCGAAAGTCGAACGAGAAACGGAGCGGACCTTTGAATATCGAAGATGTTGAAAATGTTCGAATACAACCAAATGTTGATCGAGGCTCCGGTTGTTGTTTTGTTCGTTTTGGGGATGAGTCGGGGGTGGACGTGGTTGGGCTCTCCTGCAGCAGCTGGCGTCACAGGGCAGCGCTGATGTGTTGTCAACGGAGCTGGCCACCAAAGCTTCTCAGGCTTTGAGGCGGATTCGACGGCCTACACAACCCGAAGCCCGCTGACAACGGATGCTAAGCCCGCTCGATATTTCTCCAGAGTCTCGTCTACGCCAGCCAGACTCTGTATTTCCGTATGCTGTATATCTGAGAAAAAGGTGAGGCGGTGCTGACAGTCGAGCGCGATCGAATTAGGAAAGCCACCGCTCGGGACTAGAGGAGCTGCACGACTGGCAGGCCACAGCACGATCGAAGCCACTTGTCGGATATGATGATTCGACCGTTATCGACTTGAAATGGCCCAAGCTGATTAGCACCTCTCGGAACCATTGGGAGCGACAGCAATTGCAGGTCTGGGGGGAATGTGGGCAGGTGCGATTCGGCTGTGATTGGGGTTGATGTGTTGGCAATGCGGGAGCTCATGCACGCCAAACATACCTTGTCGATCAACACCAAACTCGGCTTTTCCAGTTTCTATTCTTACTTCGACACGCTGGATGACGTCTGGTAAGGGATTACTTCGTGAGTGCGATAAACGTTATTATGGTGCAAGTGTGGCGCACAGTTTTCGCGTTGACCTTGGGTTGTTGATTTCTCAAGGTTTCTGAGGTTCGGGATGGCTGGTTCGACCGCGGTAACAGTACCGTTAGCTATGGCCAACGCTTCGGAATCTCTCTCGCTCTCTTTTTTGTCTCTTTGCGAACAGTAATAATAGCTGTGACGCAGTGCGACTAACTCGAGACGGTGCTCACACTACCGATTCGAGAACATTGGGCGTCAGCAGCCATCCCAATTGTCGCGTCCTCGCCGAGCAATCTCGGTCGATGCATGTATTCTCCGAAAATGAAAAAGAGACTAACCGGAAGAATGCGACGTTCAGGTACCTGTCAGACCGACAAAGGTTGGGATGGTCAATTGAGTGGATGAGTGGATGAGAGGCCGCACCGGGGGAAAGGGCGCGATCTTGCGGACTGGAGACGATGACGGTCACGGGTCGAGAGTGTGTGTGGGTGAGGATGTTGATTCTCGAACGGTGTCTGTATGCAATACAGACAAACAAACAGTCGCGAATAATATTTCTGGAGTTCCGAGTCTGAGTCTTTTGCGAGGCTCTGCTCTGCGCCGATAAGTTAGGGACCGACCTCGAGCTACCAGGTAATTCGTATCGCAGTGCAGGAAGGTCCAGCTTGAAATGGTTGATGATTGGGCGCCGGCGGTGGGAAGTACAGATGGAAAAAGACCCCCTTGAAAAGAAGAACTGCTGTGGTTGGGTGAGAATTGGCTCTTTATTGATTTAGTCTTTTAGTCTTTTAGTCTTTTTGGCCGCCTTCCATTGACTAAGTACTGCCAGACAGATTTTCTTACCTACCTTAGTAGGCGGGGGAGCAAAACGGGCTGCAGAGAAGGGTGGCCTTCAATTGGGCCGCGGGGACCACCGACCATTAATAAATAAATAAATAAATAAATAAATTTTACCTGATATCTTACGGGCTGGTAAAGACCGAGTCACGTTATCTCTTGCTTTTACCTTACTTCAATTGAGTCTTTTGTTTTTCCTTTCCCTTCCCTCACCCCTCTTCTCGGGAGAACCTTGGAAAGAGAGAGAGAGGGAGAGGGAAAGGTGCATAAGAGGCGCAGACAAGGACGAGGGCGAAATGAAAACGAAGGATGATGGAAGATAGTCGGTGAGGGATTTCTGATTAATTACCTACGAACGAAGCACAGGTATCATTCATTCCCTATTACCTGGCACTTTCAACGGCATTCCCGCTATAAGCAAGCAAGCCTAGCCGTCTATAGGTAAGGTACGAATATTAATGAGAATAATTGGATCTTGATGCGCAGCAAATGAATGCACGAGAAACGGCAAAAGGGAGACAAAAATTGGTCCTGAGATTAAAATGTCTTCTGAATTTCGTGATTGGCCGACCTGGCTTAAATCATGGATGTATATCTATCGTAACCGCCGTGCTACAGTACCTGGTATCTCACCAATCTTCTCTTCAATAATCATTAATAAATCATAATGTCGTGTTAATTTCCATTCAGGTTTTCTTTCGAGTTGCTTACTCGGCACAAGTCACATTCTGAGTTTAGTCCACAAGGCAAGAGAAAGAGAACACAGAGAAGCGCGGAACACGCATAAAGTTATCTGAGGATCCGGTCTTACATGCGCGTGCGTGGGTAGCGGAAACCGACATGGGAGCGTTGATGGATGCATCTCACGACGATCATTGAAAACCCGTACCTTAGGGTAAGATATGGTTTCGGGTTGTAATTAATAGTTGAAGAATCGATACCGTGATATTAAATTAATTAAATTATTCAATATTGTATAGGTAGATTGGATGAAAATATACAAAGGTAGGTATTTGGTCAAACATCAAAGGAAATCAATACGACAGGTGTCTTGTGTAGAACTATACCCAAGCTGGTGCTTATAAGTCACGTGAGAATACGAGGAGTTATCCCCGTGTAACGGTGGGGGACAGCGCTTAACTTAGATCGTTCGGTCAACCTCAAAAAGGGTCTGGTCAGAAAGGTTCTGGACGAGGTGACTATATACTGGCCAACCTTGCTCGGAGATTTGGGCCGAGCCATGACTGGCATTCTCCGATGTGATTATTGAACCTTGTGTGTGTTTCTGGCTGTTGGTTGACGATGATGAATCCTGTAAGGCCACCCGCTACAAGCTTCTCTTCTTCTCCGCCAGGCAAGGCGTCTTTATCATCTTCAAGCACTAGCCCTAATGTTCAATGGGCCAGGCACAGCCTGTCACGCTTTTGTTTTTGATTTTTGATTTATATCTCTAGACTGTTGTAGTAAGCAGTTGGCTAGTTACTGCTTGGGCAAACTGCTTTCCGGTCGTTTCGTTATGTCTAACCGGCGTAATGATTTATATGCAAGAGCTTCATGACTAAATCTCATCGGAAGCACCGTCTCCCTCGACCACTCTACTATGACCGATATGGTCCTCATCAATCCTTTACAGTCTCGAAAGATCTGGTCCCTGAAGTGGAAGATTCATCCGCCCGACCCAATGGGCACGGCAAACGCCAGGCTTCAAAGCTCATAGGATGAAAGGCAGCCATACAGCACTTAGCACAGCTGTTAACCTCACCAACCACTACTATCACTGGCCTAGCACACGAGGGCTTCGGATTCGACAGTCTCACGTTACGCTTTTGGAGGTTCAGATGTTCTAGCAGCCATTATCGGGGTCAAGGATATAAGAGTCATTGATCTACATTACGAACGTACGTCATTATGGTGGCGTTACCAGATCTTCCTTCTGGTTCAGGATCTCATCGTTCAATTATATGGCTTGCTTCCCAGCAACAGCCTCCCTCCGTGGCGCGGACATTCTCCGGCTCTTCTCGGCGAGTCGATCCCAGAAACTAGGTCACAACAAGCGTATTTCGCTCGATGCCGGGGCGCCTATCTTACTTGGCTTGGGGACGTCAACCATAGGTAAGGTACAGCCAGTCTGCTGCACTCTTACTGGTGGTGTATCGGGAGCTCTGGGCTCAGGCTATTCTGAAAAAAGAACACGGCACCGCTCGATGCGGAGCTCTGATGCGGGCATACTGTGCGAAACCTTGAGACTTTGTTGTGGCTATGACGGGGGCTCTCTGAATCTCCGTTTGCGTGAGACCTGGCACGTCATATCTCGCCCGGTCAAAATCATATTCCTTGCTCACTGCATAGCTCGCAATGTTCCATGTTCGACCACTGCCTCCACAACTGAATGGTGATTCCAGGATCCTCATGAACAAGTACCCTGTGGGACGAATGTTACATATCTATGTGGATGAGCTCAAGGGCTCTCACTCAGTACGGATATCTTTTCAAGGTGTCCCGAGACTCGCGTGGCCACAAAAACTTGTACATTATGGGCGTCACCAGCAGACTTCGAACAGAGAGGGAGGCTCCAAAAAAAAACGCAAGCATTAGGAGTCCCTAGCTCCTCACAGGTGTGAAGTTTCGGACACTCTCAGCCGTAGGTATGGTGAATGATTGTCGAATATGCTTGATAGTTGTAGTGGATCATAGCATAACGGCTGGGTCCATACGAAGCTCAATCTCAATTGAGGTAGGTTTGAAGTCCCATACATTAGGCAGATCAGTGCTCTGACAGTAGGTTCACAACATATGGTGACAATCAAATAATTTCTGAGCATACTAAATGTCATCATCCATTGTTCGATAGACATCACACAGTCAGCCATAAGGCGTTCATTAGTGCCTGACGGTCACATGACGATGCAATAAAAGGGACCGAAACTGACAAGGATGAGCTTCGGCGGGATGAACCCTGATTTCGCGTAGGAATTACGGAGTACGTATGCGATAACCACAACGCGTCCCAAACAATGGCATAAGCTCTGAACAACTTCTCCAGCCAAAACTGAGAGACGTGGGACTACTTCTAATATGCGCAGAAAGTCCCTTGGCCAGCGAAGTCCCGCTGCAGCTAGAGAACAGTTGCGTACGCTGACTCAGGAAAGGGCAAGGAAAAAAGACAAACGGAATACTGAGGGAACGTAACGGTGGGGGGAGCAGCGTTGGAGGGCTCATCATGGCCCCTTCTGGAGGGGGCAACATCAAGGTGGTGGTGAGGGTTCGGCCGTTCAACGGGCGAGGTACGATACAGCCACGCCCGGATCTTTTTGGAGGTTATGGGCGAAGATTGCTGACCTCATTGCCGCCAGAACTCGATCGACGGGCGAAATGTGTCGTTCAGATGAAGGGAACGCAAACGGTCCTGATTCCGCCTCCCGACAGCGAAGAACGTCTCCGCAGCGCGAAGGCCAGTAAGGGCTCCGACAGCCAGAAAGTTTTCGCATTTGACAAATCCTACTGGTCTTTCGATAGTAGTGACCCTCATTTTGCAGGCCAAGACAGCCTTTTCAACGACCTTGGGGCTCCACTCTTGGACAATGCCTTTCAAGGGTATAACAACTGTATCTTTGCCTACGGCCAAACAGGGTCTGGAAAATCATATAGCATGATGGGTTATGGAGAGGAGGCGGGTGTGATACCAAAGATTTGTCGGAACATGTTCGAGCGGATCACAGAGATACAGAAAGATAAGCTTCTGAGCTGTACGGTTGAGGTCTCATACCTGGAGATCTATAATGAGAGGGTCCGAGACCTGCTGAACCCATCAACGAAGGGGAACCTCAAAGTCCGTGAGCATCCGTCCACAGGGCCCTATGTGGAGGATCTTGCGAAACTCGTTGTGCGCAATTTTCTAGAGATCGAGAATCTGATGGACGAAGGTAACAAAGCGAGGACGGTAGCTGCAACTAATATGAATGAGACGTCGAGCAGATCACATGCTGTCTTTACCTTGACACTCTCTCAAAAGCGACACGATGTGGAAACTTCAATGGATACGGAAAAAGTTGCCAAGATCAGTCTCGTTGATCTTGCCGGTTCTGAGCGTGCCACTTCTACAGGCGCTACTGGTGCACGCTTGAAAGAGGGCGCAGAGATCAATCGCTCTCTGTCAACACTAGGCCGCGTTATCGCCGCTCTAGCAGACCTCTCGGTTGGCAAGAAGAAGAATATCTCAATGGTGCCCTACCGAGACTCTATCCTAACCTGGTTATTGAAGGACTCTTTAGGGGGAAACAGCTTGACCGCCATGATAGCGGCAATATCGCCTGCGGATATCAACTTCGAAGAGACTCTAAGTACTCTGAGATACGCAGATTCCGCCAAGAGAATCAAGAATCATGCTGTTGTCAATGAAGATCCTAACGCACGTATGATCCGAGAGCTCAAAGAAGAGCTAGCCCAGCTGCGGTCAAAGCTGGGTGGGGCTGGAAGCACTAGTGGAGATCTTGCGGAGGGTCAGTACCCCTCGGATACGCCTCTGGAGAAACAGTTTGTGTCAATCACTCAAGCCGACGGTACATTCAAGAAGGTGTCCAAAGCAGAAATCGCAGAGCAGCTGAACCAGTCCGAAAAGCTGTATAAAGACCTAAATCAGACTTGGGAACAGAAGCTGCAGAAAACGGAGATGATACACAAAGAGCGAGAGGCAGCGCTAGAAGAGCTGGGCATTAGCATTGAGAAAGGCTTTGTTGGCTTGAGTACACCGAAGAAAATGCCACATCTAGTGAACTTGAGTGACGATCCACTGCTCGCAGAGTGTCTGATCTACAACATCAAACCTGGCATCACGATGGTAGGTAACGTAGACTCGGCTTCAGCCACCAGTGCTGAAATACGTCTGAACGGATCGAAAATCTTACAAGAACACTGCACCTTCGAAAACATCGACGGAAAAGTCACTGTAGTACCAAAAGAAGGAGCCGCATTGATGGTGAATGGCCTTCGCATTGACAAGGCGAAGAGGCTACGGAGCGGCTATCGGGTCATTCTGGGTGACTTTCATATATTCAGGTTCAACCATCCTCAGGAGGCGCGTGCTGAGCGAGCGGAGCAAAGTCTACTACGGCATACAGTGACGGCCAGTCAACTAGGGTCTCCTGCGCCAAGAGCGAGTCACGACCGGAACGCCAGTAAAGCTGAGTCGGAGCTGGAAGGCGATTATAGTAGGCCTGAATCTCCTATGCCTCTCCAAAGGACTGGCAGAGACTCAGACTGGTCCTTTGCAAGGAGAGAGGCCGCCAATGCTATACTCGGCCGAGACATCTCAAACTTGCCGGATGACGAGCTCGATCATCTTTTCGACGATGTACAGCGTGCGAGAGCCGTACGAAGAGGTCTGCCTGAAAATAGACTGTACGATGACGATGACCTTGATTCTATGAGCTCGTATCCTGTGCGTGACAAGTATATGTCCAACGGCACCATGGACAGTCTCTCGTTAGATACCGCTATCACTATGCCCGGCACACCGCAGCACGAGGGCGAGAATGAAGTCGGACTTGTTGACGATAAGCTGCAGCTTATGCGAGAGGACATGGTACGACAGCTGGAGAAGCAGAAAGAAGAGTTCCAGGAAAAGCTGGAAGCCGCGGCGATCTCTCAGGTCGATCTCGAAGAAGTTCGGGGTGAAAAGGAGCGTATGGAGAATGCTTTGACGACGGCCAGAGAGGAGTTCCAAATGCAATTACAACAGCAGAGAGAAGCTTTCCAGGCGCAGTTGCAACAATCCTCACTAGAATCGGGACAAAAAGGGAACGAACAAGGTCTTGTCAATCTCAACGAGCGAGAGCTTAGGATAGCAAGGTCCGCGATCGACCGTTGGCGACAACGCCGTTACGTCCTTATGGCGGGCAACATCCTGCAGTACACGGCAATGATTAAGGAGGCACAGGTGATGAGTCAGGCTCTAGATAAGAGCGCTGTGCTTCAATTCGTAATTATTGGCGTCGGCCATAACATGGCCTCTTCCTACGACCTTGTACTCAACGGTGTTTCAGGCGATGACGACGAGGCACTCGAAAAGTCCACAAAGCCTTGTGTTGGGGTGAGAGTTATTGATTACAAAAATTCGGTCATCAATGTTTGGTCTCTAGACAAGCTTCGTCATCGCGTGCGACTTATGAGACAAATATACCAGTACGTGGAGCGTCCGGACTATCTTCAGCATTTTCGTCTGGAAAACCCATTTGTCGAGTCCTGCCAAAGGCAATACTCACTAATCGGCGATGTGGTCGTGCCCTTGACGGCAGTCTTCGAATTCCGTGTGCAAGACTTCGCGTTGGATGTTATATCGCCGTATACTCATGACGTTATCGGCATCATCAGAGTCTCCTTGGAACCATCTTCGGCACAGGCGCCTTCGTCAACACTAAAGTTCAACGTGGTTGTGCATGATATGGTAGGCTTTGCTGAGCACGAAGGGACGGACGTTCATGCTCAGCTCTATGTTCCTGGAGTTTCGGATGAAGGTGGCGCATCAGCTACGCAAACGATCAAGGGTTTCGACGAAGGCGTGATGAGATTTGAGAGCGTACATAGTATGAGCCTGCCACAGAGCAGTCCACGGAGCTCCCTGCTACGAATAGGCTTATTCGCCAGAGTCACAGCTATACATCTAGATAAGCTACTTAGCTGGGATGACATACGTGACCCGGCTGAGCAGGCTCGACAGAAAAGCAAGAATCAGGCTCGCCTAGCGGAGAGAGAATTTCACACCGAGGAAGTCCACGATGTCTTCGCAAGAGTACAGATCCTCGAGCTCTCCGAGACTGGTCAGTATGTGCCAGTCGAGGTGGTCCAAAACAACGCTCTGGATACGGGAGCTCATCAACTTCACCAAGGCTTGCAACGAAGGATCTGGCTATGCCTTACATATAGCTCAACTGAGATGCTGCAGTGCCAGGATGTAGCTTCGCTGCGTGTTGGTACTGTACGCCTGCTTGATCCGAATGGAAAGACACCAGACCTCGCGTCTTCGACGCCAGATCTCGCACTCAAAGTTGTCCAAGAGCCGATGGTCGAGGATAGCATTGATGGCACATGCAATATTACTCTTGTTGGCCAGTGGGACTCTAGTCTGCACGAATCATTACTTCTGGATCGCGTAACGGCAGAAAAGTATCGGGCCCAGATAATCTTGTCCTGGGATGTTACTTGTGCGCGACTCGAGCAGCCCATGGTATTTTCCCTACCGCTGTCTCTACAGGTCCGGCCACGGAATTATGTCCGTGCTCAACCCTTTTTCCAGATCTGGAGTCCCCCGCGCATCACACATTCTACAGTCGGCGTGTTTAGCGTAAACGTACGCCCGAAACCAGCAAAGCGTACCATGGATCTCTGGCGCATGGACTCACAGTATGACTACATCAAGGGTGAAGAGCTCCTGACATCATGGTCACCTCGTGGTGTCTCTTTGGTGCTCGATTATATCGACGCCTGCAAGAGAAGGCAGCGTGTCATTGAGATAGAGGCAGCTAGAGTTGCCTTTAGTGGAAATATTCTGAAAGGCCCAGCTGGTATGCCTATTGCCGAATCCGGTCAACAAGAGGAACGACAGGAGCTGCTCCTCCACAAGTTCCTAAATCTTTGGGTTACCAAGAAGGGTCTTGCCGACGTTATCCTCAAAGACAATACCAAGCCGCCGGCCAATGGCTCAGCCTTTGCGCCTAACGAGGGCGACCATTCTCCACCACACATATCGGCGGAAGTTCACCATGCTCTCAAGAACCCATCCCTTCTCAAGGCTGGATATCTACTGATGCCCGACAACACCAACACCAGGTGGGTCCGACGATTCGTCGAACTGCGCCGCCCTTACCTTCACGTCTACTCGGCGCGCGAGGTCGACGAGCTCAGCGTGATCAACCTCAAGAACTCGCGGATCGATCATCGGCCCGAGGTGAAACGCCTGCTCACGACGGAGAGAGTGAGGCCCAACGTTTTTGCCATCTATGCGCCGCACAACACCTATCTGTTCGCGGCGAGGAATGAAGTGCAGAAGGTCGAGTGGATATTGAAGATCGATCAGTCTTACTTTAGCAGCGAGAGCGGTTCGGGAGAGGATATGTGATGGTCATCTGCGAACGAGTGAGAATCTAACTTCGAGACAGTTTCCATGTATGATGGACTACAGGCGATTTGTGCAGAAGGTTGTTTTCGTGGCATTGCCTGGCGTTTCTCCGATTACGATACCCCGGAACACTGATGCTGATTTTCTAGACTTGTTTTGTAGAGTGCTGTTGTTATATAGAGTAGTGAGAGATGATGCAGCAATACAGACCTCTGAGTGAGAACAATTAATGCTCTGATCAATCACAACAACACAGGTTGATGAGTCTCGTCCGTTGATCAGACAAAGGTCCAATACATCCAAAATGTGGTATTTCTGGCTTTAACCATCTAACCTCGATATATAATCGTTAGTATATCATGAACAGATATATCATTGAATAATTCTTAATGAACTCCTGAGCTCATGTCAGATACCTTACCTTACCCCGCTACCGTACTAATTGGGTTAAGCAACCTCAAGATCACAAACGGAAGTAAGTTCTTCCGCGCACATTTTGTCAATCTGCCAAACCCACTACATAGAAACCCCCACCTGGTGATACTAGGGAAGACAAAACAAGCAATACGAGTTAGAGCCTTCAATATGGCACCTTCGTCCCTCGTCGACCTGGTCTCGGCTCTCCCGTCGGACGAGTCATGGGGTCCTCCTACCTCCACGGAGACAACGCTCGAGGGCGTTCCTTATGCCCCATACTCGAAAGGAGACAAGCTAGGGCGGATGGCCGATTGGAGTTCGGAGGGTAAGGACGGGAGAGATGGCAGAGGTGGGAGGCAGCAATACAACAGGAACTACAGAGGTAAGACTCTCCGTCGAACACACTGTAGCTTGAGGCTAAAATGTATGGTATAATGTAGATCAACAGGTGTATGGTGCTGGGACCTCTTCTCTGTTCGCCGTTCAGGTCGCTGAAGACGAATCGTCCTTCTCTGTTGTCGATAACACACGACCATCAACAAAGACTCGTGGTTTTGGCCGAGGTGGCGGCACCGTCTTCCGCGGTCGTGGTCGTGGCGGTCGAGATGCACGAGGTGGTCGGGGCACCTTCCAGAGAGTCGGTGGCGGACGCGGAGGTCAGGGACAAGATCGCTACTATGATAATCGTGGCGGTCGAGGGGGCCGAGGGAGAAGATTCGGGTGGAAGGACTATGACAAGCCTCAGCGGAACCGGGACTCGAGCGTCAACATCAAGCCCGAATGGCACATGCTCGAAGAGATTGACTTCAATCGCTTGGCCAAGCTCAACCTGGAGACGAATGAGGGAGAGGATATCGACACTTACGGATTCCTGTACTATTATGATCGCTCGTATGACAAGCCCCCGGTCAAGAACACGGAAAGGAAACTGAACGTACTGGACCGTGCGGCGTATAACGTCACCACCTCGAGTGATCCCATCATCCAGGAGCTGGCGGAGAAAGACGAAGCTACCATATTTGCTACGGACAACATCCTGTCCATGCTCATGTGTGCCCCTAGATCGGTGTATTCTTGGGATATCGTCATCATCCGCCAAGCCAACAAGGTATACCTGGACAAGCGTGACGGCACGTCGATCGATATGGTTACCGTGAACGAGAATGCTGCCGACGCTCCCCTAGAGGCTTCTGAAGGTAACAAAGACACGATCAACAATCCCGGCGCCCTAGCGTTAGAGGCTACCTTTATCAATCACAACTTCGCCAATCAGGTTGTCATGGAGTCTGAGACCAGCAAGATCGAGATGGCGCATGAGAATCCATTTTACAATCCTTCCGAAGAGACTGAGGCGTTAGCCTCCAAAGCCTACAAGTATAGGCGGTTCGACCTCTCTCTCGAAAAGGATGAGGATCCATTGCACCTGGTTGTCCGTACCGAGATCGATGCTGTGGTTAAGAATAACATTAGCGGTGAAGATCAATTCTTGACGGTCAAGGCACTCAACGAATTCGACCATAAGGCGCAGGGTAGCGGGGGCGCGCTGGACTGGAGAACCAAGCTCACAAGTCAGCGAGGTGCGGTCGTGGCTACCGAAATGAAGAACAACAGCTGCAAGCTCGCGCGCTGGACGGCGCAGAGTATTCTTGCCAAGGCGGATGTTATGAAACTTGGGTACGAGGTCCATGCTTCTCCCGTCGTACCTTCCCGTTGCTACGTTGTCATAGCGGACGCTAACTTGTACCGCGATACCAAGCTTCGTCTCGCGCGCAAACGCCAAGTCCAATGACCGACACGTAATCCTCGGCGTCGTCGGCTACAAGCCGCGCGAATTCGCCGGCCAGATGAACCTCAACCTGGCCAACGGATGGGGAATCGTGCGCACGATTGTGGACATGTGTCTCAAGATGCCGGAGGGAAAATACGTGCTGGTCAAGGACCCCAACAAGCCGCTGTTGAGATTGTACGAGGTGCCGGCCAACACGTTTGAGGAAGGCGAGGAGGAGGACGTTGTGGAGGGGGTGGAAGAGGAAGAGTAAAGTTTACTTAAGGGGTTCGAGCACTTACATAGCTACCTAGGTAGGGTAGTTTTTAGCAGGAATAGAGGGGATGTTTTCCAATGCACTGGAGCCCGTTTGGGAAGGAGCAGAGGTGCTCCCAAAAACAATAATATAAATAAAACTCCCCATCACCGCCCCTCGGTGCCCTTCTTCATCATCACAACATCACCCCCGTAACACTCGAGCGACCCCCAGATTTCTTCACTTTCACAAAAAAACATCTCCATCATCGCACCATCACCACCGCCACCACACCATCACCACCACCACCGCACCACCACCTCCACCACCACACCATCACCATCACCACCGCCACCGCACCACCACCGCCACCGCACCCACCACCACCACCGAACCACCACGCACCACCGCACCGCCACCACCACCATCACCATGGCGCCCGTCCCCCTCTGGCCATTCACCGCGATGGCGTGCCCCCCGCCCCCCCCCGGTACTTGGTGCTGCTGCCCGGCACCCCCCGCGAGCCCGAGGCTCAGTCCGGTCCAACGGGCCACTATGGTGCTCTCCCTCCTCGCCTTGGTGATCCAAGGCGTGAATCTCTGGCTCGCTCTCCGAGCATATCGGCGGGAGGCAGCCAAGGCGGCGAAGGCCAGGGAGGACCTCCGGAAGGAGAGGGAGGCCCTCCGGAAGGGGGAGGAGGCCCTCGCGAGGGAGATGGCCCTCAAAAAGGGGGAGAAGGCCCTCTAGGGGCGGAAACACCCCTGGAGGCCTGGGGTGTTTGGGGGAGGGGTGGTGTGGGAGGATGAGAGGAAGGGTGAGAGAGGAGAGAAGAGAATGTAAGTGCTCATAATTTTCTTTCAGAGCTTCCCATACACAGCACTGAGAAATCTCTTGTTTGTCTTGTCTTTCTTTGATTTTTCTTTCTGATTGCAGAGAAGATTCACATACATCTGTCTGCAGTCTGCTCTTCTGAAATGCTCTTTGCTTCACTTTGATTTCTTTTCATCACAGAGCCTTTTCTGTGCACATGACTGTTCTCATCGCTAATGTGCTGTCTCCAGTACTGGCGCTCATCGTTAGGACGGACAAACATCGTTATACACTATAAATATTCTTTGTATCAATCACACAGATGGCTGCATTGTCAGTATATTGCCGCAGTGTCCTTTCTCTGCAGTGATGATAACCAGTTGAAAATATCACATTTCAATTGGCTAATAACCTGGAAGCTTAGGCTCGGCTAGACTTGTCGGCACGGGTTCGCTTGTAAATCCCCTTTGTGGCTTGCCTTAGTTACTTTACCCCTCCATGGCTCACAACTCAACCCAGCACGCGCTCTTTGAAGAATTTCCTTAGTCAAGCACCGCTCTCATCAAAGTCATCCAAAATCCCTGGTCCATGCACCTATTTCATTTCAGAAATTCTAGTTAATACACTGTCGTCTCAGAGATGTCTCTGCCAATGCAACAGTGTCTGCCTCACAAGAAGGCCACTGCAACAACCTACTAAACAGGACGAATTGATTGGGGCCCATCTCTCTCCCTCCCCGATGTAGACAAAATCACTCCAACGTGCAGCCTGGGAACACACGAGCTACCCTTCGGGGTTGGACGGTGGAAGCTCGGCGGAGAGAAGTAGCGAGCACATCGAGACCGGTCGGCAATGGCTACAAGAAAAAATGACACGTTCCTGGCTCCAGCTGTTGTTACCGCTCTACGGCAGGAGGGGGCCGAGTTCCAAGAAAGGGGGCCAATGGAGAGAACTACCAGCACGGACATACGAGAAGAGCGAGAGGATCTCAAGGAGGCGGCAGAGCAAACGCTGAACGTCATACTCGATCTAGGCTTGGACGGTTTGGTCCGATGGGTCAGTCCGTCTTGGAGAGATGTCATCGGAACCAGCCAGGACTCTGTCCACGGGAAGCCGATTGCGGAGATATTACTCGTCAATAGGACTGCCTTCGCGGATGCCGTGGAAACCATGAAAAAGGACGACTCGAGGAGCCAGATCATACGATTCTCAGTCGAAATGGGCCCGGAATCCATACTCCGAGAACCTCCATTAGACAACCCGATCAATGCCGAACGGGATGTCGAGGGCACCGTAGAAGGCTGCGAGCCAGAAAACACTCTAAGTCTCGAAGCTCAAGGCATAATGGTCTACAATCGTTCTTCCGGCGGCGAAAGTCATGTAAGTCAACGAGAGAAGAGCAAGTGTGCGCTGGTTGCTAACATCAGCCAAGACTATGTGGATGATCCGTCCGTCTACTCAACCCAGAGAGGTGACCATTGATCTTCCCGAACTTCTTGTCAAGTCCCTAGGCGTTGGAGCTGAGATGCTTGCTCATTACCTGACTGCTCTCGCCGAAGTTGGAGCAAATGACCCTGGCAATCACCCTCCGCCGCTACCAGTACTTTGTCGGATTTGTGAACGTCATATCACACCGTGGTGGTTCGAAAAGCATACCGACCTTTGTTTGCAAGAGCATAGAGCAGAAATGGAAGTCCAGCTTGCCCAAGAGGGTCTTATCGAACATCGGAATGCCATCGTCAAGGTGCTGGACGCTCTTGAAGCTCGCAAAGGTCGCCCTTCCTCTGGAGAATTTGCAGCAACCCTGGCTCCTCAGGCTGAATACAAAGGACTACCCATCGGGCCATCATCGACTCCATCGTCAAGTTCAGGATCCGGTAGGGTGTCTCCAGCTTCGCCGCCAGTTCGATCTCGAGAGACTTCAGCTTCAGGTTTTGGTCATGCCAGAGCTCGATCATTCGCAGTCCGCAGACCTCTATCAAGGATTGTCGAGCTCGTCTTGGATCTGTGTGATACAGCTATGGAGATCAACACCCCGGCAATCAGAGATGCGCGAGCCCAAGCCGATGGAGAATTCCGAACACAGTCACCACAGTCTGAAAGCCGCATATCTCAGGTCCTTGGCTGGAAGTCCCCAAGTACTAATACTCTAGAACAAGAACAGGGACTTGCTGTGCTTTGTGTCGATACGGAGCGGGCAGCCAGAGCAAAGGTAGAGGCCGTCGTTCGGTATCAAAGGATTATCGAATACTCCGAACGGATCCGGATTGAATTCGATATGCTTGTGCAAGAATGCATTGATGCTGCAATGCGAAAAGCTGCACGGATCGCTGCGGGTGAACTCAGTCCATCAAGTGATGAAGAGGACGAACAAGCATTGGTGCGAGAGGAGGATGCCTTCGCTCCAGATCCAGTTACTTTCTTTCCGGGATCATACGACGGGCCATCAGCGATCGCCACTGCTATCCGAAACATCTCTGATCCTTCTCTGGCCTCTCATTTCGAGAGGAGGCAATCCTCTGTTGCGGTTTCCACCGTTTCGAGCAGCCCAATGGAGTGCCCAACACCTCGGTCGCATGCTGGGAACAGCGGGATCCTTGGCCAATCACAAACAAACAAGCGCTCATCCGTCTTTCTCGAGAGCGATGCAGGTGATAGCGATAGTAGCTTACCATCCTCTATCTTGTCTAGCGCAAGAAGGACAGAATCTCCCGCTTCAGAACATGGCTTGAGCAGGACCACAAGCTCACGGGATCGGCATCGAAGGAGCCTTATCATACCAGGGATCCCGTCGCCACGACGTCAGCAGTCACCGGCGCGCATCAACCCGCCCTCTTCGCCGCTTAGAGTTTCAAAGCCCCGGTTGCCGACTGCACCAGAGATCAATCCTTCACCTACAATGTCGCCGTTGCTGACGACCACGGAGTTTTCATCTCCTCCCGTGAACACACACCACCACCATCATGATCACCGCAGGCAATCATCCGCTGCTTCGTCAGACTTGATGAAGCCTCCGGTATCACCACGCCTGATATCCGTTAGCCAACCTCAGGCTCGTGCTGTACCTCCCTCCATCAAAGACTTCGAGATCATCAAACCTATAAGCAAAGGAGCATTCGGAAGTGTCTATCTGTCCAAAAAGAAATCTACTGGCGATTACTTTGCAATTAAAGCCTTAAAGAAAACAGACATGGTAGCTAAGAACCAGGTCACTAACGTCAAGGCTGAAAGAGCTATCATGATGTGGCAAGGGGAGAGTGACTTTGTGGCGAAGCTTTACTGGACCTTTTCTAGCAAGGATTACCTCTACCTTGTGATGGAGTATCTTAATGGGGGCGACTGCGCATCTCTGGTCAAAGTCTTGAGTGGGCTTCCCGAGGACTGGGCCAAGAAGTATCTCGCAGAGGTAGTACTAGGAGTGGAGCACCTACACAGCCGCGGCATCGTTCACCGCGATCTCAAGCCGGACAATCTACTCATTGATCAGAAGGGTCATCTGAAGTTAACTGATTTCGGCCTTTCGAGAATGGGATTGATCGGTCGTCAAAAACGAGTACTTAGAAGTCCGAACGAGCCCGTTCCCGATCTCCTTATGCAAGGTCCGTTCGCTCGTGCAACGTCTATGGCATCCTCCAGATCAGCATCCTTCGATCTGCAGGGAAACCATTCGCCATCCTCAACACCGATAATGACCCCAGATGTCGGAGGCCAGCTCGGTCAGCCGTCCTATTTCAGCCTCAATCGCGACAGCGGTCTGGGTCGAGAGCCCTTACGACGAACCTCTGGCCATCGGAGCGATAGTGGTGGTAGCGACACACTTCATAATATGTTTCGGAATTTCTCACTCAATGAATCATTTGACCTGACCAGCACCCAGAGAGGGATGCCCATTGAAGAGGAGACCCATAGTGAGGACAGTGCGTTTTCAAATCCGTATCCGTTACATCCAACCACCAATCACCCAAATACGGGACAGCATCAGACGCCGCCTCAGCCAAGCATGTTGCCCCCACCGATGGCTCTCTTCGATCCCGAAGATCAGGACCGTAGGTTCGTCGGAACGCCAGATTACCTAGCCCCAGAGACAATTAACGGTCATGGTCAAGACGAGATGAGCGATTGGTGGTCTCTAGGTTGTATACATTTCGAATTTCTCTTTGGTTATCCACCTTTTCACGCCGATACACCTGAGAAAGTATTCGGGAATATCCTTGCTCGCAAGATCGAATGGCCAGCCGAAGAAGATTGTCCTGTCTCTGAAGAAGCGAAAGATCTAATCAACAAATTGATTGCAATCAACCCAAGGGAGAGACTTGGCACTAACACTGCTGAAACTTACGCATCCGGTGGGGAAGAGATCCGCAGGCATCCCTGGTTCGAAAGCATCAATTGGGAGACCCTTCTGGAGGACGAAGCTCAGTTCGTACCCGCACCTGAAAATCCGGAAGACACGGAATATTTTGACGCTAGAGGAGCAACGTTGCAAGCGTTCGCCGAGGAACTGGAAGATCAAGCTAACTCACTAGCTGTTACGCCGGGAGCAGATTATCCAGAACGACCACACGACGCCCTGTCAAGAGTACGCACGCAAGTCAACTCTATGAAACGAGGACTAATGCCCCTGCATATCCCTGCCCATGTACGAGACGGTAGGAGCCGACGTCTCAGCGAGCCCGTAGTTGCTGATGACTTTGGCAATTTCACGTTTAAGAATTTACCTATCCTTGAGAAAGCAAACAAAGACGTCATACAGAAACTGCGGGCAGAAGCTATGCAATCTCAGAACAAACCCCCCACGAGTGCTACATCTCCTGCTGGCAGCATTTCTTCGCCGTCCCTCGAAGGTAGCCCACTTCTCTCGATGCCGATCAAGCGAACATTGTCAGCAAACAAAGGTGGCAACCGGCCCGCTTCTCCGTCTAACCTTGGTCAATCAAACTCTTCTCCACATCGCGCCTCACAGCCATCTTCGCCGTTGCTGGTCTCATTCAGTGCTGGAGGGGGACACGAGCGTAGGAAGACGTCGAGCAACGCGTCTACGCTCTCCCATCTATCTACCGCTTCGTTGCAACTTGGCAACGTCTTTGACGTGCCCCGATTACCGACTAGCTTGTCGGTTGGTTCAGCAACGTCATCGCCTATCAAGTCTGCAAGGATGTCGATACCATCTCAGATCTCTCCAGACAGGACCATGAACAGTCACCGTCACAGTGCGATTCCCGTATCGCGAGCAAGGTCACAAACAGTTGGCTCACAGGAAGGGGAACACCATTTGAGCAGGCCATATTCGCATCACAAGCGACGGAGCCAGGTGCTAGACTTGTCACCTTCCTCATCGGACAATGAAGATCCAAGAGCGAAAGCTCTTCTGAGAGTACAAAGACGGCGACAAAGCTCAAGGCGTATGTCGCAAATCAGTCTGGTCGACGGACCCATCTTCCGCCCTCTGGATGTGTTGATATGCGAGGATCACCCAGTCTCCCGGATGGTGATGGAAAGGCTTCTAGAAAAGCTGCGTTGTCGCACTATTACGGTCGGAAATGGATCGGAGGCCATGAGATATGCGATGAGCGAGGTACAGTTTGATATAATCATGATGGAGATCAAACTCCCTCAGGTTAGCGGCGCGGATGTCGCTCGGATGATTAGGGACACCAAGAACGCCAATACTCAAACGCCCATCATCGCCGTTACTGGATATCTGAAAGAACTCCCACAGACTCATCATTTCGACTCTCTGATTGAGAAGCCACCTACTCTTACGAAGATCATCGAGGCCCTGAGCAATCTCTGCCAGTGGAAGCCTCCACCACCAGGCTACGATATAACACAGCCTCTAGCCGTCCCACCATCAGGTCTCCGACGCGAGTCACTTCCCTATGGGGATAGCCCGAGTTCCACTTCGTCGGGCTTTGCACAGATGCCCGACAGCACGTACCAAGGCTCGAGCCGGGAGGACTCAATTGGCTCAAGCTTCTTTGGGGACGTTGAGTCTACTGCGAATCGTGAGATTCCTGTCATTATAACCAAACAAGCCATAGACGATTGGGATGGGGATGGTTTGGGGATTACGGAAGAATACATCGAACAACCGAAGGGTTTCATACATCCAGGGCTCCCACACCTGATACCGACCAACTCTGTTCCGGCCGCACTGGGTACAATGACCCCACGAAGAGAGCGCTCGGCAGATTCGGTCAAGGCTAAACGTGAATCTATCGAGAAGAAGCGGCATGAATGCGCCGAGTCTGGTGATGATGAGGACGAAGAACTTGGGGATATGCAAGTACGGACGAGGAGTCCTCAAAATAGGACACAGCGGGGCTCGAAGCTAAGTACGGAAATGATGCGAACAAACAGCCGTGGGAGTGTTATCTCCGGCTCCGAACAGGCTGTATCGATGGAGGTTGACTCGACGCGAAGCCCAGCCTCAGGGGGGACTGCAATTGCGGATGAGTATAAACATCAGCGTACGATTACGCCGCCGGAGATCTTCCCTAAAGCGCCAGGGGCAAAGGTTGCCGACATTGACATGGATGCTACACCAAGACCATCCACGGTAGCCTTGGATGCTGACGAGATTCCCACGCCTCGACCAGCAGCGTCGCCACTGCCACGATAGCAGTATGACTGCTTGTACAACTACTAACGGACTCTTGTCGAGTATAACATCGTCTTACGTTGTTTTCTTTGGGAAGGCCTTTCACGAAACCCACCTTTACCTTTCCTATGTCTATTTCAGCGTCTGTCCACGTCAAGTGGCTCAACAATCGGTCTCATTGAGCGATGGTGTCCTGGAGCGATCGAATTACTTGGCGTTTTTGGAAGCGGTTGGGACCGCAAGAAGTGCGTTGCTGTGCTCATAGTTTAGCAGTGGCCCCCGTTAGGACTTCTTCTTCACCTTTGCTGTATGTATTGCTCGAATACCACGACCAGGTATGTAGCTCTACCGGTCGCTGGGCTCATACTTGCTGTATTTCTTTTGTTAGACGATAGGAGAATACATCATTCTCAGCAGTAAGTTGAACTTTGCATCATCATAACATCTGCGTATGCAGACACTCGGAAAATTGACAGCTATGGGTGTCCGCTCAATCTTCTCGACCTACTTCCTTACAATGTAGCAATCCCCGAAAGGTACAAATACAGTACTTTGTACCTAAGGCACTCGTCTCCCATACAACTCACAACACACAACGCCTTCTCAGACTGTCGAATTCCTTCTCTGTCGTTTTGCCAGCATGTCCATATCTCCTCATCAGATCATAGGCATCGATTGAGACCCTCACGATAGACCCATAGACCCTGATTTCCAAGGAAGGGTTAGATAGACGGGCGTCAGTAATTCCCAGTTCAAACAACCGTCATCATGAACGAGTCGGTTGGCATCAAAACATCTCAAAGTACGCTTATTGACCGGGCCAGACAAGCAACCAAGCCTAATCCTGCAGTCATTGAACATTCGGAACTAAACCAGTTGGTGAGATATCATAAGTCTACTATCTTGACTTGGCCGCTTTGAGACTTGCTCCATAAAAGGCTGGAGCAGCCGTGATTCAAATCATGTCCTCATTCTTCTACTATTTCATGCTCTTTCAAGCCTTCCACGACCCAGTCCAATACAGATACCTTAATATTCCTCCAAATCGTGTTTTGAAATGGCCCGGATCATCTCAACTGATAGTCGATTGTTGCGCGCGAGCTTGTGAGGACAGACTTGATATAGATATAGATACTGCACATCTGTCATTGGAGAATCTAGCTGGTGTGTCTATCTTTGGCGGCCCTGGCTTGTCGCCGTTTAAGTCTCAGGGACGCTCAAGGGTCGAATACTACCAGCGAGCATCTGGTCGCTGTGTCGCACGAGACGTTGACCAGCTTGACCACTCAATCTCCTGCGTCTCCCCGCCAAAATACGGGCATGATGCCACTTAACCTCCTAAGTACCTGGATCTTGCAAGATCTTACAAAGTTCCGCTGGCCTGCGATTAGGAGAAGCCACCGTGACAACACCACGACCTCGCCATCTCAGGCACACGACAAGACCGCCCGGTGCACCAAGGACTTCTGGCCAATCAGCCGCCTGCCGCAGGAACTTATCGACCAGATCATGCTTTACCTCCCTGCAAGCTCAGCCATTGCCTTTAGGCGCTGCAACAAGCGGCTCTACATGAACAATTGGCCGAAATCGCCCAATCTGCTTTACTCAGACCTTTGTAACGGCGGGGATAAGAGTGATCACGTGTGGCTGCTTTGCCTCTTCGAGCGAGACGCTCCACAAAGGTTAGTGTGCAGCATCTGCATAGCGATGCATGAAAGGAAATTCTTCGACAAGGCAGAAATGTCGAAGCCATCCGAGCGTCGCAAGTGCAGAATGGTTCGTCTCTGTCCGCACCGCAGCTTGACGTTCCCACAAATTCAGCGGATCGTCTCCGACGACAGTACCCATCACGGAGAATCTCAAAACCCACCGTTGGACTGCACACACGAGGACTGCACCATTAATCGGTCAAGGGCGGAGCACACGGTGCAGGCAGGAATAGGATACTCTCAGCCGTGGCTCAACATAATCAAGAAAAGGGAAATAACTCTGCGCACTTCATGGTTCATCCACGGAGATTTCGAATGTGCACGACGCTCAAAAGATGGATCTCTATTCTGGTCTTGGCCTCTGTGCCCACATATCATCATGAAAGACTGCTGCGACTGTTGCCGAGAGGATGATCCAGGGCGTGTTCGGGTTTACTATACTTGGGGGGATGACCCCTCCGCGGTCAGCAAAGGATGCAGCTTGCGGTGTAAGTCATGTCGCACTAAGATCTCTGTCTCTGACAGCAAGAAGCCGTATTGTTGGCGATTCATTACCGTCAAGAGGTGTCTCGGCTCAGGAACGAGCGTTGAAGATGCAGACTGGATCGGCCAGACGGCGCCGGATGGTATACGTCAGAGATCACGGCATAGTAGAAGGGGGCTGGTGTGGTTCGCCGCTTACTATTGGGCCGGATTGACTGACCTCATCATATCGCCTTACTGATCTCTTAAGAACTTTTTCCATTCATACTTATTCAATATTTGAGTATCAAACACGGACAACATTTAGATAGCTAAAAGCATACAAACCACATTCCATCGTGGGCCGATGGCTACTTCCTTCCCAATGGCATACAAAGTAACACCAAACCTCTCACAACCACACTCCCAGGACTGACCACGTCCCACAAAGACAAGATAAACCCCCTTCATCGCCGCTCAGTAGGAACCTAAACAAGCATCAACGAAAGGAGCATTCCCGGCATCTTCCCCACGCCAAGGCGCTTCCGTTCGAGCTTCTTGCGCATCCCTATTTTCACAGAAGCCAGCCAAAATGACCTCCATTTCCAGTCTGTTCAAAACAACACCGACACCAAACAATCCATCTCTCCACCGAGAACGCACCCCTCATCCCGCCAACCCCTCGTCCTCTTTCTTTCTTCCTCCTCCTAGACATCGCGCAGCACGCATATACACTGTAGACATGATCCACCCTCTCCCAACCCCTTTTCCAGAACGAGGGATGGCCGGAGTGGCATAGACGACACAACTATAGACAACACCACCCTCGAAATACAAAAAGGACGAAGAACCTCTTCCTTTATTCCATCTTCCGCACGTGCCTCGTCGCGTTGCACCGAAACCCGTGCAAAGCAGGAAGCCACACCATCCGTCGCATCATCATCACGTGAAGAGCTGTTCCTCACACGGCCATCCATCTAGTTGTACCTACCTTACCGAACCCCCCTAAACGTCACCCCCCAACCAAGCCCATTTCCCTACTCCCCCCAAAGAATTATCAAACCCCCCGACCTCCCACATAGCCCACCGCGAAAGTCCCGCATGACCACTCACCTTTCCTCCCGGGCTGCCGTGCCATTCCTCGCCTCGTCATCAACAGACCGCCGCGCTGCTCTGTTCGGTTCTGCTCTGCTCTCGCACTCTTCTCCGAAGTTAAACCCTCTTCGGCGTTGTGGACTGTTGACTTTGCGTCCCGTTCTGTTCTTGTGCTGTTCTGTTCTCTCTTCTGTTCTCTTCTGTTCTGTTTGTTCTGTTTTGTGCTGTTCTGCTATATTCTGTTGTTGTGTTCTGCTTTGTGCGTGTCTGGTTTGGTCTGGTCGGGCCAAGCCTCAGCTGGAAAAATCCGCCGTCCTGCTTCTTAAGGCGCTGGGATTGTCGGTTTTGGCTTAGCTCTGTTTTACCGTGTCGTGGGAAATGGATGGTCTGGGGCAGCTTCTTATGCGTCGGAGCGGGATGGGGCGGGATGGGATGGAATGGGGGGAGTGGGGGAGCTGGAGCTGGAGCTGGAGCTGGAGCTGAAGAGGGTGATTTAGGTCTGCGTGCAGACTGATGTTTTCTGATCTCTCGTTTGTTGGACGAAGTCTAGTGTATTGGTGGTGGTGGTGATGATCAACTTTGGTCGTGGGTTGCGGGTGTGTCGTGGTTTGGGTGGGGGGTTTCAAAATGGATGTGTAAGTCGACATAGCTCGATTAGAAGGCTGGAACTGGGGCGGGATGAACGGGCTCAAGTGGACGTAATATACCGAGCAATGAATGGTATGTAGGAGACGTGGGTAACGCCAACAATGCCTGGGGCGACGTACGGGATCACAAGATAATCTCAAACCGCAACGTACATTTGCGTTGCTTGCTTGCTCGCTTCCTTGGTGGCCCAACAACCTAGTCTCATAGCATCGGTGCACACACCTAACTAACCACTGACGGTCCGCCATGGATCCGATTCAAGTCCAACCCCTCCCTTACACAGACCAACGTACAACACCTTATCGAGGAACCCCCCCTCGATCGAAGAAGGAAGTGCATAGCAGCATTGATAATCGGCAAGAAAGAAGAAGAGGGAGTGAAAGCGAAAGAAGAAGAAGAAGATAACGTCAAAACGCAAGCCCAGATCGTCCCTCGATCAAACTCCGATTTCCAAATGCCAGAAAAGGGTTTCGTCAGATCACAGCGTATGGGACGCAGCACAAAGGAGACGAACGGGATCGGCTAAGGAGCATAGGAACAAATGAGCAAGCAAACGCCACACACGCCGGTGGCGAGGACAGAGGATGGGATGGAAGGTAAAAAAAAGACCTGATCCAAAATCTGGCGAGGCGAAGAACCGTGACCGAAGCTGCGAACGGTCGAAAGAACACAACGCTGAGGCGACTGGCTGAAAAACTGCGCTTGGGGGCGGACGGTTATCCGGCGCCAGTGACGCCCATAGGACCCGGTTGGCCCGGTTGCCGACCCCAGCCGGAGTGGCGATAGCTCTGGCGGTTCGGCGACGCGGTATGGCTGCCGTCCTGGGCCGCATCGAGGCTGCCGGCGCGCTGATGGTAGGAGCCGGTGGAGCTGGTGAACTCGTACTGGGTTTGCGGTGGGGTGTGGTGGTTGCTGTTGGCGGCGTACGAGGCGGGACCGTTGTACTCTTGCACGTGGCGGACGGAGCTCTCTTTCTGCCACGCGCTGGCTTGGTGGGCGTCGGTGTCGATGCGGGTGGCTCGTGGTGCGCCCGCTCGGCTGCCGCTGCCTCCCTTGGAGCGAGATGCAGGGGAGTCGACTCTCTCCGCGGTGCGTTGAGGGCCGGTCGTGTTGCGGATGTCGCCGTAGCGCTTCAGGATTTCTTTGGTGGTGATGTCTTCGTCTTTGTTGAAGAGGGAGGTGTCGTTGAGGAGTGACTGGAGGTCTTCTGGTACCTTTGGAGTAGATGAGCAACTTTCTAGATCATATGCAAGCCTTTCGCACGTACCTCACACATCGCCTCGTTATACTCGATCAGCGAATGTACTGCCTCGATCGCTAAGAAAGCACTGTCATCCATGCCGGGTGTCTTGTTGTTAGGCGAGAGGATGTTCGGAGTGATCACGGTGGCAAGGTTATGAGCATCCATCTTACTTCCTGATTCCTCGTCGATATGGGAGAAGGACGCTACCCAGTTCAGGAACGAGAAGAGTACTTCCAACGAGTCCCGGTGACTTTTGGGCAGCAGGCAGCAAGTAAGATGCAGCACACGCCGTCGCTTGTCTTCGTCTGCGAACTCTGCATCGTTATCAGCATTGTGAAATAACAATACAACATTGCCAATACATACTTTGGGATGTGATGAACAGACGGTGGAGCTTGAAAGTCAATAGTGGGTCAGGAAGTGCTCTTAGGAATTTCTTCAGCAGTGCGGCGACTTGAACAGGGTTCTCCCGCGTCAAGTCAACACCCTCGCCATCTTTCGCGTCAATTTGGTCAGCGAGCTCTCGCAATCGCTTGATGTTTCCATTTTTCCGGAACACCCCTTCCACTGACATGTCCATCTGCCGCATTGCGGAAATGGCGTCATCGATCAATCCTGGGATGCGCAGAGCACCTGGGCCGACACCATAAGTCGACTCGACACCCGCTCGCTCGACCAGCATATCCAGGGGTACGCCAAAGACGCCCTTCTTCTTGCCTCCTCTTGCTCGGTCATTCTTGAACGCTTTGCCGAACTTGCCCCAGAAAGTGGGCTTCCTCGACTCAATGAGGCTTCTCGGCTCAATCAGGCCGAGCAGTTCCTCCAAGTTGAAGTGGCCTTCCATGAGGGGCTCCATCGACATTACCGCCAGATGGCGGACGATAAAGTATTCCAACGCGGACAGCTCCGAGAAGTATTTCTTAGCCCGCTGCGGAGAAGGCTCGCCTGCGACGTATTGGTCCAGTTCGTGTCCTCCGGACATGGCACGCTGATGACCACTGTAAAGCTTCGGCTCCCTGCTTCCAGATCCGAAGAGGGGATTCCGTGCATGCTTGTAGGCATTCGGCCGTTGTTCTTTGGCCTGCTCGGCAGCTACGATCCGAGGTATATCATCCAGTGTCAACGCGTCCTGGTTGCCAAAAGTAAGCTCGGTGATGGCTTCGCCATTGGCGTCCCTATCCTCTACTATTTGGAACTGTCGTTGATCTGAGCCATCTGCTCCAGCCGAGCCCGGCCGTATGCTTCTTCCCTCCGGTCCGTCAATAATTCTTGATGTACGTGCCTTTTTGATAGTCGTCGACAACTGCTTGTCCATTCTCGTGGACCGCAGTCGTTTGATGTCTCCGAGCGTTTGTTCGTACGAAGACCCATTTGGCTCCTCGGCCGAGGCACCGCCGTAAGACTTCGATCTTGAATTAGCATTCAGCAAAGGTGCTTCGAGCTGGCCGGTTGGAGATACCCGATGTCCTTCATTGGAGTCATAAGTTGAAAGGTTGGGATCATCTGAGGAAGAGGTTAGCCAGTATGAGCAAGCAAGCTTACAAGATGCTTACCGGAGGTATGAGGCAGAGTGCCTCCAGCGCGCAACACAGACAAAAGTCTTGCGAGAGCCACTCTCAGCAAGAAAACGTATTGTTGAAGCCTTGTGACAGGCTCAAAGCCTGCCTCAACATCGAAGGACTGCTCCCTTTCGACACAGCCATTGCATAGGGTGACTCGATCCCGCTTGCGCCACCTAATATCCTCAAAGTCTTGCCTCAACTCGCGTCCACATGACGCGCATGCGATACAACCCCAGTGCCAGCGTTTCTCGGCCATTTGGATACATTCGTCATCGATTGGCCGTTTACATGTGAAACAGAGATCGGAACGCTGGTCTGCAAGCCCCGACACCCCGAGTGTTGATAGCAATGACTTCTCGGCGTCTTTGACGGACTCCAAGTCACGCAATTCCTCTAGGAATTCGTGGAGCCCTCGAGTGTTACCCCTCTCACGTTCAAGTTTTAGCGCTCCTTGCAAACCAATTCTGATCAGAAGCTTCAGATAGTGGGCAAGGCCGGTAACAAGAGACAGTAGCTCTTGCGTGACACCAAGTTTCCGGACTCCTGTTTCCTGAGTTTTAGAGAGCAGAGAGAAGAACGCAACAATCTTCTTGCACAACAGCTTCGCTTCTCTTCCATATGAAAGTTCTAAAGCCAACATTAGCACGAGATAGTAAAAGATTGACAGAAGGTTGAGCTGTTACCTTTCATGCCTTCCGACATCATAAGATGATGCAGTCTATCAGTTGCGCTAAACAGAATGTCCACATGCCAAATAAACTTCTTCGCCACGAGAACTCCATCGATGTAGCCTCCGTTGCTGACGTGAAGCAACATGTCGGAAATGCAGGCCGCAGATGATTCTTCGAAGGTAGATAGTACACTCCATATGTTATACACCTTCTCTTCCATGCCCTCTTCCTCGTCCCGGACTAGGGCACGTTCCTCATCTGTCGCATCGGTGTCATGCTTCTCTCGCTCAAACCCGTTCGCGCCAGACGGCGCAAGGCGTACATTCCAGAATTTATGTATCATGTAACACTCTGGGTGCCAGTGTTGATTCTGTCCATTTCGGAAAATCTCGACGAATTGCTTCAAAATGGCAGTTTGGCAGCCGTTGCATCGCTGAGCGAATTGAGTGGAATAGTGATAGTGGCAGTAGACCTTTCCTTCATGTTCGTAGTAGCTATCCTGAGCCCCAAAAACGGTTGGGCAGACAGAACAGGTGAAGTGCTCGATATGGTACTTGCGCTCAAGCGCCGTGATATAAGAACCGCGCAGTGCGCCACCACACTCGAAACAGAGGAGGTCGAGACGCCGGAAGTAGTCAGTCTCGCACAGTGGGTACTGGCCCTCGCCATCTTCATCATCGACGGGGAAGAATTTTGAAGCCACGATTTGTCCGCAGTCCTTGAGCACAGCCTGTTAGCCCCAGGCTCTTTGACGAATTACGTGTCACTTACACGACATTTGAAGCAGTCCAGATGAAACGTCCCCCCAAGGGCTCGGACGAACTGTCCGGTCAGAGGCTCATCGCATTTCCTGCAAAGCCTCGGTGTGCCACTTGATGACTTCCCACCATTGCTCCGAGTTCGATCTGCGATCGGTCCATGCCTTCCATGATCCCTATCTCTTCCTGTGCGACCACTTCCGGGTGAAGATTGTGCACTATCATTCCCTTCTCCCGCGGCTGGCCCAGCAAACTTTGGCCGTGACAGCTGACCATCCTCCACATCATACCCATTGCTTTGGCCAGGATTCGATGGATTGTTGAAATCATAGGCGTCGTGCTGATCCAGTTCACCAGGCGCCATGTTAAGTCCGCCAGCACTGCGCCCATCCGTCGAAGGTCGGCCTTCCGATTGAGGACTCATATCAAATTGGTTCAGGTTTGTACTTCAGCTTGCCCGTTGACTCTCCAACTCGGTACGAGACGCCCGAGCGATGACTCCGTAATGAAATCGATAGCGAGAGCCTAAAGGGCGATGCGTAGAAATGCTCTTATCCAACGTGATCGACACCAGCGCTGCAAGCGGTATAAGGATGATGCAGCGATCAAGTAACTGAGGCTATGGATAATGGCTGTGGTATCAGAGTTGTGGACCTCTTTGGTTCAGTCCGGACGAAACGAGGTTAAGTTCCCAATGGCTACGGGCGCACAGCGTCTGCCAGTGACCATACGCGAACGGCATATGCTTGTTATAGCATGCCAAGTATGCGCCGGTCAACCTGCAGAACCCTGTCCTTGCGATGTTCAAACACCTAGCACTTTGATAGTCTGATATGTCAATCCGCCCTTTGTAGGTTGCGCAAGGCAGTGGAATACCAGGATTTCGCACCTCGCCGTAGGGTTTGGAAGGCGGCGGTGAATACTGAGGAACCGAGGTCTGCTTCGAAAGTAATACTGATACGGTAAAGAGCGTAAAGTGGTTGGACACTGGCAAGTCACCACCGCTTTAGGGACCCTTGGTTTGAATGGACGTCGAATGGATTGACAGCCGAGGAGGGATCAAGGGAGGCGAAGCAATTGCGCAATGCACAGCGTCCGGTGTGTATATGATGAACGCGACTGAAGCTCCAGGTGGGTATGTCTCCAGCTTGAATGATAATACTGCTGCTAAAGAGTGAACGGTGTACTTGACACTGGTTGGGTGGTATTGGGATATGGATATGGATATGGATATGGTACGGGTATGGGTATATGAGTACGGTAGAGTACCTACCTTGATTGTGTACTGGTACCACAAATAACGCCTGAGAGGAATGTAAAGCCTCTCTCTTTCTCTGTCTTCTGCTCTGTGTGTGTATCTCTGTCTCTCTATCTTTACGGGAACAAGCGCTAAGTAGAGCAACTATTGCCTAGGGACCGGAGCCGCAATTGTTGCTCCTTTTACAAGTAGAGGCAAGGTGATCTACACACCTATATCCTGCTACCTTACTTCTGTGGTAGAATTACAGTCGATATCATTATTTTCCGTACTTGTAATCTAGGTATGATACAACATAAGGTACAAGAACTAGGTAAGTTACAGACTTACAGTATATGATGTAGTCAGATTTGATTGCTTTCAATAACATCTCGGATATGACTTATTTCTATAAATATACATATAAATATACATATCGTGTATATATATCGTGTATATATATTTTTCAGGTTGTGAGGGCGACCTATATGTACAAGTAAGTACCTTACCTACTTATATGATTGTGTGGATTCATGTCTCCACATTCCAGTAACGTTACTTGCTTGACTGTTTTTCTGTTTTTCTGTTTTTCTGTTTTTCTGTTTTGGATATTGATCTTAGTCCAGCTGAGGTGTCGCTCTCTGTGGCTTTGTCCATCTGGGGTAAAGTAATGAGCTTGGCGCTATGAAATGGACTCAGCTGCACTATATCAACACCCTAAAGGCTACCTACCCTCGCTGTACGGAGCAGATACGATACTACTGGCCATGCATATAATATTCTTATTCATGAGATGACGGCCTTCAAAATAGAAGGTTTAGTCGACATCCCCAGATTACTTCATTCAGCCTTCTTGCCTTGCAAGCCGCAGGAAACAGTCTGTACTTAGGGTATAAGTACTGCAGAAGTACAAAATTGGTCAGTCGACCGCTTGATCTACCAAAGAGGTACTTCGTACTCGAGTAGCTACACGTACAAAGTATAAAAAACCTTCTATTTTGAGCCACTGCTCGCTTATCTGGGCTTGGCGAAAACGCTGCAGGTGATGACGGTTGCCTGGAAGGCTGCCTCTCAGCTTTGCAGAGCCTCATGAAACACCGCGCTCATTCATTCTGCACCCGCCTGAAAGGAAGCTTCTGGGCTGCCGCATCTCGAAGTGTGTCGGAGATGAATGTCAATCGCAATCCTGTGTTCCCTTGACGGCTTGCACAGGACGTAGTATTCAGACAGTTGGAGCAATGTCGAACCAGGCTCTGATTCGTATCACACGGGTAGGCTCTTGAAGAGCTTGAAGAGCTTGATTACCCTTTATCCTGCCCTATACTATAGGCTAAAACCTTTTGCTTCTAGGAGATAGGCCAGATCCAAAGAGACTCAAACCTCTGTAAGGGCGTACTGGCTCTACCGCATCTCTTTACTGTACGTTAACATGCTCGTCGACGGATAGCCCTCGCAGTCGCGTGCAAGGATGTGGACGTTCGAAACGTCAAGGCTCTGATTATTGGTCCTCCGGACACGCCGTATGAGTTTGGCTTCTTTGAGGTGAGCGATGTCCGAGCCCCGAGCCCCGAAGCGTCCACAATACTGATGTACTCTCGTCCAGTTCTCCGTCAAGTTTCCCAAAGGTGCATACTGTTCAGAGCCACATTTTGACCGCAACCTGACGGACATCAGAATACCCGGGCAAAGCTCCCTCAGTAACGGCAACGACAACGAACGGAGGGAGATGCCGCTTTAATCCAAACATCTATGCGCAGGGCAAAGTCTGCTTGTAAGTTGCCCTCGACGTGAAGTACGTGAACTGCAGTAGCGCTAAGACTTTCCCTTATAGATCAATCCTGGGGTAAGAGAACACCGAACCGTTCGCCTCGTGACTTCGATTTTGACGGTGTGTGTAGGACCTGGAGGGGAGAACCAGGAGAAGAATGGTCGTCTGCTCAGGGCCTCGAATCTATTCTGATCTCCATCCAGAGTCTCATGTCGTCTAACCCTTACGAGAATGAGCCTGGCTTTGAGGATGCCAAGTCGTCCGAGGACAAGAAGAATATAGCTGATTACGTTGCAAAGGTGAGCCGATCAATTGTGATCGTCTTTATACAAAGCTGCTGACAACCCACCAAGATCCGCCATGAAACGCTTCGTATTGCGGTGATTCAACGCCTCGAAGACTGGCTTGGCATCCACGCCGACGGTACCGTGGAGGCCCCCAAGGCTTTCGACCATCAAATGGACGCTGATGAGCAGCTCGATCAGCAGTACGCAGTCTTCGACCCGTTCACGGACTTATGCAAGCGCCGCTTTCTGTGGTACTACGACTCGTACGTCGCTGCCATCACCGAAGCCGAGAAAAAAGTCAAAGAGGGCGAGCCCTTCAAGAAAATGCCGTTTGAAGGGGATGGGAATAGTATGGATGGGAAATTTAACTACGTTGAGCTCCGGCGGAGATTGGATCTCATCCGAGAAACCCTAGACAGCGAGACGGAGCGGTGGGCTCAGGAGGGCGTTGCCTTGCAACGAAAAGAATCAGGCATCGCGGCAAACCTTCAACGGCAGTTTGAGCAAATCATTGAAAGTTACAAAAGAAACGACAGTGTGACCCTCGACATTGACTTTGTGGATGGAAATCCGTTTGTCTGGCAGATCACTTATTTCGGTCGGCCAATGACCCAGCTCGATGGCGGGATGTTTAAGATCATCATGTGTGTGAGTCCGCGCTTCCCTGATGAGCAACCGAGAGTCACATTCGAAACACCACTGTTTCATCATCGTGTATCCAAGGATGGCGTATTCTGTTACTTTCCGGGCAATGGAGGCGACATCAAATCCCACATTCAGGCCATGATCGAGGCGCTCGAAGACGAGTCACCGCCCTACGACCCGCGTGCAATGGTCAATCCAGAGGCGGCAAAGCTCTTTTGGGGTTCTGCCGATGACAAAAAGACGTACAACCGACGGCTGCGAAGGGCTGTCCAGAGAAGCACGGAGTAGGCGACGGCTGATCATGCGTCTCATCTAGATGTGTTCCAGACGAAGCTCGTGTGTTCTTGACGAGGAATGACTTCTTCCAGGATCTGCCTTTGCTCTTGTCCTACTGGCGTTTGGTGGCGCTTAGAATGAGGTGGGATACCCCTTTCACCATTAGCCCTGGCACGGACATGACAGGACATGCTTTTCATGTCATGACAGATTCACGAATTTATAGCGAAGTGTGATGCATGTAGTTACATAGATTCCTTGCCAAAAGATGATCAAATCTAGTTAGCTTTAGGATTACAGCTGTTCTCTGTAAACAACTTTGCTCTGGACTCTGAACAATTGCGAAGCTAGACAGTCTACAGAGACATGAGCCAACGGAGATAAGTTTCTGTACAGTGAATCCTAGAATGTTGACTTCAACATTTTGTCATAACTTTTTTTTGAAAATTCTTCAAAACCACACTCAAACAACAACATTTGATGTTAAAACCACAACTAAACACTTAAATCTGTAAATTGAAGTAGACAGAATTATTATATATAAAGATCTTTCATTTTTGTAATTTTCACTTGTATTGCTTCATATTTGCAAGTACAATTTATAAAATAAATAAAATTTACATACAGCAAATCCTAGAATGTTGACTTCTCAGATTGCTCAGAACTTTTTGAAACTTTTTTTTGAAAATTACATTTAAACAACAACATTTTAATGTTAAAATCATAACTGAACAGTTAATTCTATAAATCTGAGTAGACAGAATTACTATATATATACATATCTATTATTTTTTAAAATTTCATAGAGAAATATCAAGAAATAACAATGTTGTTGAGCAATATTCAATGTTTAAGTTTGACAGTAATATGTGATAGTTTTGATAGAAATTTATATGTAAATTTTATTTATTTTATAAATTGTACTTGCAAATATGAAGCAATACAAGTGAAAATTACAAAAATGAAAAATCTTTATATATAATAATTCTGTCTACTTCAATTTACAGATTTAAGTGTTTAGTTGTGATTTTAACATCAAATGTTGTTGTTTAAGTGTGATTTTGAAGAATTTTCAAAAAAAAGTTATGACAAAATGTTAAAGTCAACATTCTAGGATTTGCTGTACAAATTTCTATCAAAACTGTTGCATGTTACTGTCAAACTTAAACATTGAATATTGCTCAACAACATTGTTATTTCTTGATATTTCTCTATGAAATTTTGAAAAATAATAGATATATATATAGTAATTCTGTCTACTCAGATTTATAGAATTAACTGTTCAGTTGTGATTTTAACATCAAAATGTTGTTGTTTGAGTGTAATTTTCAAAAAAAAGTTTCAAAAAGTTCTGAGCGACCTGAGGAGCCAACATTCTAGGATCCGCTGTAACCGAACCCTTCTACATGTCTGCATTACTCATTACGTAGCATCGACGAATTCAATTGTACACAGCTCATCAACAACCATCAGTCCTCCGTCAAACCGCCAAAGCAGAACCTCCCACAACAGCAATGGCCACCAAGCAACCCCTCGGCAACGTCCTCGTCATCGGCGGCTGCGGCTTCCTCGGCCACCACATCGTCCACCAACTCCTGAAATACGACGCGCACATCTCCGTCCTAGACCTCACCACAACACGCAACCGGCACGAGGGCGCGCACTACCACAGGGCCGACATCACCTCGGCCGCCGCGGTGCGCGAAGTCTTCCAACTCGTCCAGCCCAACGTCATCATCCACACCGCCGCGCTGCCGCCGCAGGTGGACAACAAGGAGCTGCTGCGGAAGGTGAACCTGGAGGGGACGCGCAACCTGGTCGAGTGCGCCGAGACGCTGCCGGGCGTCAAGGCGTTTGTGTACACGAGCAGCGCGAGCGTGGTGCACGATACCGTCAGCGACCTGGTCAATGCCGACGAGCGCTGGCCGTGCGTGCGGGGGAAGGCGCAGAGGGAGTATTACTCGGAGAGTAAGGTCCGTCTTTTCCCTTTTACCTTCCGCCCCCCACCTCTCGTCCCATCTATGTCCGATCTGACCTCATGCGACGCACAGGCCGACGCCGAAGCCCTCGTCCTAGCCGCCAACCGCTCCCCCCGCAACGGAATGCTAACCGCCTCCCTCCGCCCCGCCGGTATCTACGGCGAAGGCGACGCGCTCATGATCCCCGGCATGCTGCGCGCGTACGCCGACCGGCAGACCCGCTTCCAGCTCGGCGACAACACCAACCTCTTCGACTTCACGTACGTCGGCAACGTCGCCCACGCACATTTACTAGCCCTCCTGGCCCTCCTCTCCACACACACGCTCGCCACACTACCATTAGACACGGAGCGCGTCGACGGCGAGGCCTTCTTCGTGACCAACGACGCGCCAGTCTATTTCTGGGATTTCCCGCGGCTGGTGTGGAAGTGCGCCGGTGACGCGACGGAGCCGAAGGATGTTTGGGTGATAAGGAAGGAGTGGGGGTTGGCGGTGGCGAGTGTGTTGGAGTGGGTGTTTTGGGTGGTGGGGAGGCGGCCGAGTTTGACGCGGAAGCAGGTTAGGTATAGTTGTATGACGAGGTATTATAGTGTGGAGAAGGCGAGGAGGAGGTTGGGGTATGAGCCGGTTGTGGGGTTGGAGGAGGGGGTTAGGAGGGCGGTGAGGTGGTTTTTGAGGGAGAAGGAGGCTATCAGGGAGAAGAAGGGGCAGTGATGGTGGGGACGGTGGGTTGGGGAGAGGTGGAGGGGGAGGAATTGTAAGATATCTGTATACGGTACATATGTGTGTGCGCGCATGTTTAAGGTCCATCGATCGTGCTGGCCGTTAACGGCTGTTCATGGCATCATATCATTTGCTACCTCTGACTTACTCTCTTCTTATCCAGAATCTTCATCAACGTGAATGCTTGGTGCCAAGGCAATCGTCCGCCCCACGACTTGACCGACTGAGGTTTGTTCAACAGGACTGTGGAAGCCTTCTTTAAGTACGATTTTCTTTCTGCTGTTGAATTTGTTTAAAACGCCATCTATGACGGGGTATATCCAGAAAGCTCCTGAAACGGAAACGAAAGCCCTCTCTCCCCTGGTTGTCACGCCCGGACGCCGATATAGAGACACGCCCAAAACTGAGCCGCCAACTAAACCATCAAAACGCCAACGCACCCACCCCCCGTTCCTGTTAAACACCAACGCCTACCTCGAAAGCCGGCGAAGAAGGCCCCTCACGGCATCCGAACAACCACCTCACCCGCCCCATCGACCCAGCAAGCCCCAGCCCCTTTCACCATCCTGCTCGTCGCCAAGAACAGCACGACATAGACATGCGGCACGACCTCGCCCCAGCAGTAGACCTTCAGCATCGCCCTCCCCTTCCCTTCTCCATTTTCCTTCTCCTCCTCCCCTCCACCACCCCCCTCTCGGCTCAATCCATCACCCCGACCCTTATCTCCATCAACCCGATCGCCCCCCACCTCCCCCACCGACTCTTTCAACCCCGCCACCTGCGGCTCCCAGTCCGGCCCGAGCACAGACAACTCGCACCACACGCCCCACCCCGCGCGACCCTGACCGACGAAATCGGTGAGGAATTTCCACATCTTGGTGCGCAGGAGGGGAGGGAAGGACGTGCAGTCGAGACGCCAGTGGCCGCGCTCTAGCGGGCGGAGGGGTCGCGCGGTGAGGGTGGGTTGGTAGCGTTTGGGGAGGTCGGCGTGTTTGGCGACGAGGGCGAGGGAGGCGGTGATGTGGGTTTTGAAGGGTTTGGAGGCGGTGGGGGGTGGTGGGGGGTGGATTGTGAGTGTTTCTGTGCGGGTGAGGGCGTCGGAATGAGGTGGTGTAGAGAGCGGGGATGGAGAGGGGTGGTGGCGTGTAGTTGGGAGGGGTCGATTTGATGGAGGTGGTTGCTGTTGTTCTCTACTCGAGAGGACTTGAATCTGTGGTGTGGGAGTAGTCTGGGAGGATGGACGCGTGGGACGGGACTGGAGCTTCTCTGAGGGCGAGAGAGCCGAGGGTAGCTCGTGTGAAGCGACGGAAGCGAGTCTTGAGTCGATCCCGACGGATGAAGCAAGTGGGCCGAGTGCGGATATGGTGGGCGGCAAGACTGCTGTAGGTTCAATACGGCGACGTTTGGCCGAAGGCTCTTCGACAGGAGATCGTGGTGATAGGCTAGGGCGTACGGGGCTTGCGGTGCTTGCGGTGCTTGCGTTGGCCGGGGCTGGCACCAACGGCTGCGAGTCCGGCACTACGCTCGGAGGTGTCCCCCAGGAATCGGACTGCGTACGTCTGATGGGTTTTGTGCTAGTAAAAGGCGGCGTCGCGGCCGAGGGCGCTGTCTGCGGCCTGTCGTGCAGAGAGGAGCGTTGAAATGGAGAAGGGAGAGCACATGCACTAGGACCTGCGTGTCCCTGGTATTGTTGGTCTGACGCTGGTTGAGTTGCATATCTCTCCGCCTCGAGCCTCCCTCCGTCTGTGGTACTAGGCGCACTTATAGCCGCAAGCTCGGCCCCAGCGTGCCTATGCTCGGGCCTGAGTATGATATGACTTCTTGCAGTCGCAAAGCCCAGACATGCTTCTGCTTGCTTCCTGTATCTTGCATCGTCTTTAGCTCCACTGGGTGCTGAAATGTGGACCAGGATCTGAAAATGCGTCTCCGGGCAGTCGGTCATGATGAGCGGTGACCATGGCAAGCATGGCGTCGTCCTAACAAAGCAATTGTAAAGCTACAGTGCATTGATGCTAGAGCCAGAAGGAGGCATGAGCTCTGCCGTTCAACATTATTCAGTGTTAAGTTAGACATTCAGTGTCAGTGTTCACCAAAAGAAGATGACGCAATAACGTTAACCCGATCTCCGTCCAAGCGTCTTTCGTAGTGCTGAGCCGCCCTTTAACTCTGCCTCGCTTGGTGACCAATCATAACGAGGACCGTTGATCCCGAAGCCCGATCATTCCATCCAGACTCATCCAGACTTCGGAAGGACTCGAGAAGCGCTCCATTGAGCAAATCTACCCACAATTGTCGTGCATCTGCATCTGTGCGATGTGACCCGATCCACGCTCTTCCCACTGCACATCATCAAAGCAATTAAACTCGTCGTATCACTATGGGCTTTGACCAAGGCAGGCCAGGAAAGGAGTGATCCAACCAAACGATCAGGCTATGGTCCCATTGACTCGACTTGAACCCACGCCTTGGTCTACGCAACCCATCGGATCCATTAAATATCGCTGCGCGCAAAGCAGCAAGACTGTCGGAGCTGTCGAGTAACACAACAGAACGCAAGGGAGTTTCGCTCAACGAAAGTCGGACTGCGAAGGTAGTGTAAGACAGGGCTGAACATCGACGACTCTGCTCGAAGAGGGTTCCAACTACGAAGGAGACCACAGGTCCATCCAGAAAACAGTTTTACTTTCGGTCAGAGGTATTCATCATCTTTCATACCCTTCATCCTCGCCAGTTGCGCCATGCTTTTGGCGCACTCTCTACCTTGTTATCAAACTCAGTATCTTACACTGACTGATGCGCAATGAACCCGATCTCCTGAATTTCTTACTTTCTTGACAGCTTATTGTCAGACCGTGGAGTCTGCTAGAAGCTTTGCTGATCCGAAGACCCGTAGATCGACCCTTCGATTCGTGTCTTTCCACACACAGCTGGCCTAGTGTTCTCACAAATCCTCGGCGCAAGACCTCCTTCGGGAGCGTTGCTATCGTGCAATGGCGATGGTATCTCCTGTGGACTCTAGCATGAGCAGTGGTGGTGAGGCATATGGTGAGTGTTGTTCGCGCCTATCAATGAACGTTAAGCCCCCTCGGGTTCTCTCTCGTTGTTTTATTGCAACTAGTATTCGATTGGACTCTTTCATTACTCCTGAAGGCCTCAATCCATTCACTTTGATGGGGCTGGATACCGGTACACTGTCCTCAAGAACAGTCATACATCTGCAGTGAACGCAACCACGCACCCCTTTGGTTGCGAAGGTGTTGGTATCGCAATTTTATGTATCCAAGCCTTGCTTGTGCTACTGAAGTCGCATGATGCGGGCTTTTCCAAGCTATCGACGTTCGCTATCAAAGCAACGAATTCGGGTTGAGCTTCGTCTGTGGCAAATGATGAATAGATGATACTGGTTGGCGTGTCTTGCTATCCTTCACTTGAAATCCTCTCAAACATTGATTGCCGCGCTGTCGCATCTATCTCAGGACGTGTCATGATTTTCAAATCGAAGCCTTGAAGCCCACCTTGAATGATTGCTAATACCTCCTGCCATATACGCCTTCCTCGGACCCTTGGACGGCTCACACATGCTGTGTACACTTCGATGCCTACTTTTCTGGCCTCTCAAAGCTACATGGTATGTTGGGGGCTTGTCTGGGGGGTCTGGAGGGGGCGTCATGGCGGACGCTCTCAGGCTCAGGTAGTGGAGATTCGAGAAGTCCACTACATATGAATCTTGGTTTCCTTCGAAACTTGACAGAAAAGAAGACCACGAGAGGTATGTGTTCTGGAAAGCATAAACTTGGACGCGGACTCATCAATGCGCAGATGGTCAAACACCTAAGAGAAGAGGGCCAAAGCCGGATAGTAAGCCTGCCCTGACCCGGCGGCAGGAGTTGAACAGACAGGCTCAAAGGTACATCTTATATTGCCAGTGGTTTTGAGCTGGACAACGACGACCGCCTTTCGACTGACATGTTGCAGAACGCATCGAGAGAGAAAGGAAGTTTACGTCAAGGCGCTAGAAGCCGAGGTTCTTCGATTGAAGGAGACTTTCAGTTTTACTGTAAAAGAGCGAGATGCCGTGGCGGAGGAAAACCGCAAGCTTAAAGAGCTTCTCCGAATGCACGGCATCGCTATCCCCGGCCTAGACCCTTACGGGAACAATACGAGCATCGGAAGAGGCGATAGTTCGTATGGTGGTAGCTCGAGCCGTAGTACGTCCGCAGGTTACCTCATGAGTTCAAGTCTCAGTCCACCTACGACAGTCGGACAAGGACCCACTCCACCTCCAATCCCGGACAGTCAGGGAGGCAAAGACCTGAGCGCGGGACGGCAGCCTAGCCAATATTTCCAGCAACAAGAGGGGATGGATCATGACCAGGTTGGGATAGACTTCGTCCTCACGTACGGTGGCCAACGCAACACTGCACCTCCTACACACCCCACCAACCAATGATCGTATGCCGTCGGCTGATTCGTGGCATCGAGCAGTCTCGAACGCCCCTGCATGGATCACATGCAGTTCCTCTGTGTGCGCTCGCAGCAGGAGCCAGAAGCTGAGATCTCCGGCCACGCTCTGATGGCGACCTGTCCACCCGAGAGCCACATCATCAATCACCCCGACGTTCCTTATCCGCATAAAACATGGGATGTGCCGCAAGTGGATCTCGTCAAGCTTTTGGATCTCAGTGAGAGGTTGCCGTTAGATGGCGAGATCACCCCGATCATGGCGTTGAAAATCATCAGGTCGCACGAGCGCTATCTGGAATTGAGACGCGGGGATTTTGAGATTCTAAGGGAGGACCTGAAGGCGAAAATTAGGTGCTATGGGTACGTCCTCCCCTTGTCCAAATAGTGGTCGAGTGACCCGTCAAGCCGACCAGTTCCTGACAACTTCTTCCATAGCTTTGGCGCCGTGCTCGAGGAGTTTGAGGTCCGCGACGCTCTCAACAGCGTGTTCGCTACGAAAATGGATAACTTCGCTGTCTTCCGCGCCATGGCTTAGCTTTTGTTCGCTCTCACTTTAACATGACACCCTGCCGTTCTCGAGAAGCATAAGCGGGGATGGAAATCACCGGTCAATCGTCTGGGTCTTGTTGTATTCTCTTCTGGCATGCTTAGGCCTTCTCGAGCGCCAGCTGCTATGTGTAATTGACTTTATTTAATGCTGTCTTGAATCATCTGACTACAAGACTAAAAGCAAGCTGTACCTAGCGTCGCTGCAACTATACAGTTGTCGTCCTGGGGTAAAGGCTGGAGTCATCGGTTGCATTTCCCCATCGCCATCCCAGTTCCCTTAATTAGGTCCTCTTGCGCTACGATACTTGACCTTGATTAAATTCTGGTTGTTTAATCCCAGATCTTAGACTGAGAGGTACCTACAAACGATAGATACCCTTGCCTACAATCGTAACCCAACACCAATACCCACCAGATCTGTCATCCCACCCCACAAACCCCAAAACACCCATTCCGCACACTTAACCACCACCCTACAGCGAATTCAGCACGCTCTGCACCCCCACGCTCCCCGCATCCTCCCGCCTTAAGACATACGGCCTCCAGTCAGCCTTCTCGACCCCCATCAACGCACTCCAGCCCCGCAACCTCTCCCGCAGCGCCTCGGGCCCGATGACGAACAGATTCCCCAGCTCCGAGAGGATCTCCATGCTCGGGCCGAACGAGTCGTCGAGCGGCCAGGCGCGCAGGAGCTCGGTGTACTTGGTCAAGTCCTTGGTGACCATGAGACCGCCGGCGGCGTTGACTTGGAATTTCTTGAAGTGGTCGAGGAGCAGGGTGCGGAGGCCGAGGGCCAGTTCGGTCAGGAAGGAGGTAAGGTTGGGGCCGTCGAGGACGAGGGTGGTGAGGTGGTGGGTGCGGGTTAGGAAGGTGTGGATTGAGAGGCAGGTCTGAAGTTGTGGGCGTGGGATTAGCTAGCGCACGGGGGGTGGGTCTCGATGGGGTGGGATGGTGGGGAGATGGTGATGGGACTTACGGGGGTTTGGAGCATTTCGAGCCAGCTGTTGCTGCCACGCAGGGCGTCGTCGCGGGGTCGGAATTCGCTCTTTTTCTGGTTTGCGAGCAGTTTGCTCACCCAGGCTAAGGCGACGTCGATGGTGCGCTGCATGATGCTGTTGATTTTGTCTTCTAGTCTGGTGACGGCAAGGGTTGTTGTTTTGTCCATGTCTCGTCGGACGGTGGTGTTGGACGCGGCAAGCGGGATCAAGACGGTGTTGATGCATGCGTTCATCAGGTGCATGATCTGGATTGCGGGACGGAGATTCGGAAGGTAGGAGAGGTCGGGTTCCGATTTAGAGGCTTCTTGCGAGATCGCGAATTCGTTGGCACTGGGGAAGACGGATCAGTACAGCGGATCGAGGTGCAGTGATGTGTTGTTACTTACGCATCCACAGCCGTTTCGACGTAGATTTCACCCATGTTCGCCAACAGTAAGTTGAGCAGTGCGGATACATCCCTCGGCGTTTCATTGCCTCCACTCAGCTCCAGGCCTCGTCCTACGCCCTCCGCCAGCCATTTGAGCATTCTCTTCGCATTCGGTACACTGAGCACGCCATCTAGCTCCGTTACCTCTATCTCGTTCTGCTTCTTGGCGCTATCTGCGTCTTTCAAACCAGCTACACGAATTAGCATTGCCTTCTGGGCAGGGGCAAGATCCGATGAGTCTAGACGCTCGATGTAGGCGTCCTTAGCAGAGGCCAACATTTCGCTGCCTGATTTGGCAAGAGATGCCAGGTAGGAGGTGGGGACCTTTCTTCGTCGAGACTGCGTATGAACTTGTCAGTTGATTCGTCCAAATCAGACAATATTCCGGGGCTTTACATGATAGATGGTGAACTTGAAAAGCAGTGAAGAGTACAGTTCTTCCAGATTCTTCTTTTCTTTCTCGATATAAGACGATCCGACAAAGTATGGTACAAACAAATCATCAAGTTGCTGATCCAGGACAAGTGTAATCTGGGAAGAGATTGGTTCCGGATGTTCCGTCAGGCCATGAGCCTTTAGCTCATCCACTAGATTGTTGATATAGCTCCTCGCTGCCTGTAAAGATCTTAGAAATGCTAAAGAAGAGATCGTATTGGCTTTCTCAAGCACCATCTCAAGTCGCTGTTGGATAGACTGTTGGAACACTCTCTGTAGGAACTTGGCAAGCACTTGCTCATGATAGGGAAACGCTCTCCTGATTATAGAGGACTCCTCCTGAACCACTACCCTGACCTCATCGACCAGAGATTGAAGACTTGGTTCTACCCCAGGTGGTTCCGCATCTGGATCAGCCAACCGTTCCCAGGTCTCTACGTCACCTCCAACCTCTTCAGTAATGAGCTGACTCCGGTCTATGAAGAACTGATGTTGGTTGACAAACAATCCGATGACGCTCGCCCCACCAGTAAAATCATGTAAGACGTTGGCGCACTCCCTCATACCATCGAAGTTTGCCCTCCGGTAAAACTCATCAAACTGCTTCAGCAGGTCCTTTTCGAGCGTCTCGGAGAACTTCTCGATAACGTCTCTCGTATTCTGCCGTATAAATCCATGACTGTTGACACCATTGGCGCCGTTGACAACCTTGCCGTTGCCGTTGGTTTGACTCCAGCTATCGGGGTCTAGACGCTGACTGATCCTTAACAACTGCCTTGCAATGTGCGCACATCGTACTTTCCCATCTCCACCACCTTGTCGTCTCACTTCCTCTAGACTGGTGAGTTCTCCTCGCTCGCTGACTTCCAACCAGCATTGTATCAAGAACTTTGCATCCTCGGCCCTTGTCCTCTGTCTGTCCAACTCCTCCAATCGCTCACCAATCTTGACCGCAACGTTGCCTCCGCTTTCTAGATTGTTATCGGAGTTGACATTGAGTGAACTGTCGAGGTGATGGAAGGAGTCTATAGCCTGCTGGAGCTTCCTACCCAGTGTCTCGACGTTCTGTGTATGCTGCGCTTCAGCACGCCGAACTGCTCCGGAAAGCTCATTCTCCCGCTGCTCGAGATCAGCGGACAACTCTCCTAGCCTATTGAGCGCATGGTCAAAGGTACGGATGAAAGGCTTTGGGTCGAATGCCTGTGCTGAGGGCCCGGACCGACGATTAACGGGGACCGCGCTGTCTGACAATGATTCGATGAAATCCTTGACTATGAAGTCGCGACTGGAAAAGTTGTCTAGTGTGAAGCTGGGACCTTTTGGGAAGATAGATTTCGTCGCTGAAGAGGCAGATGCTTGCAATCCTGGTAGGGAGGTATCTGTTGCTGGCATTTTGTTGGTCCCCAACCTTTGGATAGCTTCATAGAAGGCCTCCAGACAGTTTGAGAGAGATCCTGAGTAGGTGAACGCCACGCTCCGTGCGGCCCGCGCCTCAGATCAATTTGTGAAGCGCTTTCAGAAGAGTCGAATAACAGATCAACATCAATTGCCAGACTACATGATGCTTCAGTGGTTCCAGTCAATCAGCATTCCCTCCGTGAAGACGTGACTGAAGCTGCCAACGATAGAGTCGCAGAGATATTGAAAATCAGTAAAAGAGTGAGACAGCTTTTGTCAATGTCCAGAGCTGTACGAATCGGGTCTAGAAGCTTGATCTGCCGCGACTTTAGCTGGCGTTTCAGGCGTTTAATCCCTGCTCCGCGATTCGTACGTCACCCTCAGAGAAGTAGCTCTAGCGAAATGTGTACGAATTCAACGGTCGAAACACTATAATTAGTTCCTCAACATGAGCATCTGAATCTCGCAAAAAGCCACTGTTCCGCTCCACAGTAAGGACAATCCTAACATGGTCGCAAGCCGGGACATCCAGACGTTCCGGCGAGATGTGCACAAGCAAGGCCGACCATTAACTCCCAAAGCGCGAGAAGAACTCATCAAACCCTACCTACCCTCCCCTCCCCCATCATCATCAGCTCGCAATGCACCACACCGCAAACCCCAACCAATCCGGACCTTCCTCAAAACACAACTCCACCTCCTCGTCTACACGATCATACACACCCTTTTCTCCCTCTACATCCGAGTCCGACAAACCTACCACGCTATCGTCGACAGGATCTTCGCCATCCTCTACTACCACCACCGGACCCCCGAGCTTATCCAAAAAGACGTGAAAGGGCTGAGCAAACTCCCGCAACACCTGAGCGTGATCCTCGAGCTGCGAGAGGAGGACCGAGGGGGCGCGGGGTTGGAAGCCCTGGTCGACGACGTGGCGGAGATCTCAGCGTGGTGCGCGTGCGTCGGGATCCCGATGCTGAGCATCTACGAAAAAACAGGTAATTACGCTCAAGCCGCACAACTCGTCGGGACGGCTTTTGCGTCATCAGCGAAGGTAACATTAACGGTACACCCTTAGGCATCCTAAAAGGCTACATCCCCACCACGCACCGCGCCATTTCCTCCAAATTCCACGACTACTTCGGCCGCCGCCGGCCGTCGCTGCAGATCCGCGCTCCGCACCTACCCTCTTTCCTGAACGGCGACCTGTACGAGGAATCCCCCCCGTCTATATCCAGCAACCCCAGTACGTCCCTTTTCCCCCGCCCCTTTCCTTCCTCCCCCGCAAACCCCCCCCCCCCCCCCCCCCCGCAACTACACTCCCCACCTGCAACTGACCCCCCCTCCCCTCGCAAACAAACAGACCACCTCTCCATCCTCCTCCTCTCCTCCGACGACGGCCGCCCCACCCTCGTCGACCTCACCAAGACCCTGACGGAAATGTCGCAGCGCGCCAAGCTGTCGCCCGCCGACATCTCGCTCGACCTAATCGACGCCGAGGTCAGCGAGAGCGTCATGGGCGAGCCGGACCTGCTGGTCCTGTTCGGCCCGTACGTGCGTCTGGACGGCTATCCACCGTGGCAGGTGCGGCTGACGGAAATCTTTCACGTGCAGGATAGCGGTGGGGTCGGGTATCAGGTGTTCTTGCGGGCGCTGCATCGGTTCGCGAAGGTGGAGATGCGATTTGGGCGGTGAGGGGGGTGGGGTTGGGATCTGTGGGCGGTGGTTGGTAGATTTATACCCTATACCCTATATACGGTTTGGAAGGAAGTTCGACGTGGTCCTCTTGATGAGTACATTGCATGTGAAGCTCAGATGTTGCAGCCTGTGATGAACTCGAAAGACGAGGTACCACAAGCCGGTTGATTGTTCCCCTTCGCTCCATAAACCAGCCCTTGCCAAAATAGCTGTACTGCTCAACCAGAGCGTATCAACTCCAACTCTGTCCAGCTAAAGCACCTGCACCACGCCCACCCAGTCCCAAACGCCGGCCTCCATCCCAACCGAGCCCGCAATTCGCCAGTGGACAGCGCAACGGCTAATAATACGCGCTCTCACCTTCACCCCCATACGCCGACCTCCCCGTAGGGAAAGCCCCAGGTAAATCTTTCCGCTCTTCGACTCCTTCCTCACTGCTACTATCGCCATCCGCTCCAAACACCACGTCCCCGGGCCCGTCAGCGGGCGCTCTCATCCTAACGAGGACATCCTCCTCGAGACTAGGTGGGACGTACGGTTTCAGGCTATGGATCTCGCGGCCTGAAGGCATGGTCGCAAGTACTTGACTCGACGGCGGGATGAGTTGGGTATTCATCTGCTCCAGCGCAGGGGAAGGAGATGTCAGCGCCGGCCGCATCAGCCACCAGGCCATGTGCGCGGGGAAAGCACGAAAAGAAAGAAAGCCGTCCACCAAGGAGTCCGCCCAGAAGCGTAGAAACAGACTCAACTCACAGTATCATTAACCCTAACCCACCTCCTCTCCAATCCATCAATCACCCTCCCCTCCTCCGCCACCCCGCCATCAACCCCCCACTCACCACCCCCCCTCTCAACCTTTCTCTCCTCCCTCCTCTCCGCCCACCCCCTCTTCAACCTCGCCAACCCCACCTTCGCCTCCCTCTCCCCTTCCCCCTCCCCACCCCCCACCACTCCCAACCCAAGCTCCCTCCTCCCAGCCCTCAACCACGCAATCCCCTCCCCCATCCTTCCCCCCAGTTCCGCATCGATCCCTAAAAACCGACA